>ENA-ORLW01000651-ORLW01000651.1-human-gut-metagenome-genome-assembly--contig:-NODE-651-length-47506-cov-6.105336_pt1 | contig 47506 bp, 33 predicted proteins | sample MGYA00243017_ERZ508829 | MGnify/ENA primary metagenome ERZ508829 (study PRJEB26277, sample SAMN04329776) | human gut metagenome | biome: human-associated habitat | host: Homo sapiens | place: USA...
AAGAAAATCAGTTTCTTAGGAGAGAACATACAGACCATAAGAAAACACAGAGGAATGAAACAACAGGAACTTGCGGATAAAATCGGTATCAATATGCAGAGCCTTTCCAAGATTGAACGTGGCGTGAATTATCCTACCTTTGATACGTTAGAGAAGATAATGGACGTGCTGGGTGTAACGCCCAATGAATTATTATCGGGAGAATGGAAGTATATTGACCATACTGAGCCATATATCATGGATATTATCAAACGGGAACAGGACTTTAATGTTTCCTTAGATTATCTGTCTGAAAACGAATTTTTCGATAATGAAAAAGAATACAAATTTTACATGGAAACCATATTGATTAGATACATCAACAATTATCTTTCTAATGAGGTTGTAGAAATTGAAGAACTTATGGAAATCAAACAATTGATACAGCGTCAAAAAATAGAACGTATGATGAAAGTACATAAGGAAATGCGAGGGTTAGACCGATACAGAGAACAACCGAAAGAATACAAATATCACAACCCTTATGATGATTGGATATTCCGTCAACTTGCAGATATTGACAACAGAAAAAACATTCCTAATACTTCTCCACAAGTAGACTTTAATGAGGGAGATTATGAAGATTATCTAAAGGCGAAATGGAACAGAGGTCTTTAATTTCCTCTTGCATGGAAGATACAGAAAAGAAAAAGCCCAGTAAAGAGCGCAAAGCACCACCAATGGTGGCAAGGCTCTTGACAGGGCTTTTTCTTTTCTGTGCTGGGTAATCAAGAGGAAGAAAGGGATAAAATCTGATTTGTGGTAAATCAGACAAAGGCAACGCAGGTGTCGCAGTATGAGCTTGTGCTACATAAGGATAACAACTGGAAGATTGTAGGATAAATCAAGAGGCTTGTAGTTAGCATTTTTGCACGATTACAAGCCTAAACTTATTGACAATCGTATTATATAATACTATACTGTACTTGTAAAGGCAATACAGTATAAGATAAGGCGGTGGTATAGTGGATATTTTTATCAATAATCATGCCAGCATACCGATTTATGAGCAAATTTCTTCACAAATAAAGGCAATGATTATCAACGGAGATTTGAAAGCTGGAGAAGCACTTCCCTCTATAAGAGGACTGGCAAAGTCGTTGCATATTAGTGTTTTAACGGTTCAAAAATCTTATGATGTACTTCAAAAGGACGGTTTTATTGAAACAACCGCAGGAAAAGGTTGCTTTGTATCCGTTCAAAATCAAGATTTCTATTTGGAAGAACAGCAAAAGAAAATAGAAAATTATTTTACAGAAGCGATTGAAATTGCAAAGGTAAGCGGAATAAAGCTGGATAAATTACAATCTTTACTTGAACTATTATATGAGGAGGAATGATATTATGGAAAAATATGCTTTAGAGCTTAACGGGGTAACAAAACAATACAAAGATTTCAAACTTGATAGTATTTCCTTTACTGTCCCTCAAGGAAGTATCGTTGGATTGATTGGAGAAAATGGAGCTGGAAAAAGCACAACAATTAACGCTATTTTAGGTTTGATTGTTACTGAACAAGGCAAAATTTCTGTATTCAATGGGAAAGATGTCAACGCCAAAACAAAAGAACATATCGGTGTTGTATTTGATGGAAGTAATTATCCCGACAATTTAACACCCGAAAAGCTAGGAAAAGTTTTTCAAAATATTTATGCTGAATGGAATAATAAAAAGTATTTTGAGCTATTAAATAAGTTTGAACTTCCTATCAACAAAAAACTAAAAGAATTTTCAAAAGGAATGAACATGAAGTATTCCATAGCGGTTGCTTTATCTCATAACTCAAAATTACTTATTCTTGACGAAGCAACAAGTGGACTTGACCCTATAATTCGAGATGATATTTTAGAAATGTTTTTAGATTTTATTCAAGATGAAGAACATTCAATTTTGGTTTCATCTCACATTACTAGTGATTTAGAAAAAATTGCTGATTATATAGTGTTTATACATGAGGGGAAAGTATTATTTTCAAGACCTAAAGATGAATTGACTGAGCAATACGGTATCATCAAATGCAATGCTAAACAATTTGATGAATTGAATAAAAATGATATTATCCGTTATAAGAAACAAGATTATGAATGGCAAGTGCTTGTTGCAAATAGACAAAAAGCAAAAAAGGAATATCCACATACTTTAGTTGTACCTGCTTCAATAGACGATATCATGTTACTTTATGTGAAAGGGGAATGTTGATTATGAAAGGCTTATTATTAAAAGACTATTTTGCTATTAAATCTTCGATGATAATATTACTCATTGGCTTTGTTGTCTTTGGGTTCGGAGTTTCTTTTTATGCTCCACCCTATGTTTTAATGCTGATAGCTTCTATTATATTAGGGCAATTTGTAACAACTACAATTTATTCAGACAGAAAATGTGGTTGGTTGAAATCATCAATAACATTTCCAACATCAAAAAAATCACATGTTAGCAGTAAATATATTATGTATGCTCTATTATGTTTGTTGGGGATTGTTGTTGGTCTAGCTTTAAGTATTATTATTACTTCAATCCGTAATGAAATAGATACACATTTGCTTTTATTATTTACTTGTATGACAACTACTATGATATTTATGTCAGGGGCTATTCTTATTCCTTGTTACTATTTTATCAAAGAAGAATTAAGCGGAGCTATTGGAATTTTAGCATATGGAATATCGGGTGTATTTTTCTTTGGCATGATTAAGTTAATTGAAAATCATGTTTTGGCACTTACTATCAGCATTTTTACAGCGATAATACTTTTTGTTATTTCTTGGTGCTTTCTTTGCCAACAGATAATAAACAGAGATATTTAGGAGTGATTTAATGCTAAGAATAAAAAAACGAGATATTAAAAAAGCATTAAAGGTTGGTGCTATAAATGATGAAAACAATCTTAAAATTTGAAATAAGAGCGAATAATCATATTGCGTGAATGAAACATGGGAGATACACAGATGCTTTGAGTTATCTCCCATGTTTATTTTAGTGTCATATCAAGGCTCATTCAATCGTGGTAAATTCGTGGTAAAATGAGTGTTTTTCTATACTTCAAAATGCTTAGAAATATAGTATTTATACGGATAATCAAAAATTAGATATAAAATTTAAAAAAAATAACAGAAACAACAGAAAAACTGATGTCCATAAGAGAGAGTATTCTAATTTTTGATGATTTAGAGCGATGTGATTGCCCGACAAATGAAATTTTAGGATACATTAATTCGTTTGTGGAACATGAGAATATGAAAGTTATTATTGTTGCAAATCAAAAAGAAATAGGTAAAGGGGTAAGTTCTGCAAATCAAGAGTTGAAATATCTGGTGGCGGCTCATAATAATATCCTATTTGAAAAAGATCAAAAAAGTGAAGTGATAAATCAATATTTGAATTCGGAAAGGAAAAATGAAAATACAAGTCCTGTGGACATAGAGACTGTAAAAAATAGAGTTCAGAAACTATTCGTAGAGGATAATTTATATGACAAAGTAAAAGAAAAATTAATTGGAGTAACAATCTATTACCAGCCAGATTTGCAGACCGTTTTTAAAAAACTTATTACTTCAGCAAAATTGGATGATAACCTTAAAAAATACTTATATGATGATATAGATTTTTTTGAAGAATATATGATAAATGAAGCACACGCTAATATAAGAACATTCCAGTTCTTTTTATCGAAAATAAATCAGTTACATAAAAAACTCATACAGTTAGAAGATAAGGGACGAGAGGCTTTCTTAAAATATATAATTAAATATTCATTTAAAATAAGTGTTTCCTTCAAAAACGGAGATTATAAATACGGATGGAAAGGCACAGAAGAATATGCCTTTAAAAGTATAGGAAGTATTGACATTTTCGGAAATCAATTATCGTTTCGATTTGTAGACGATTTTATTACTAAGAGTATATTAGAAGATGGGCGCATAAAAGATATGTTTGAGCTATTTGCAAACGAATATCTTAGAAAAAGTAGTCCAGAGAAAGAGGCATTTGCTGAACTAGATTCCCACTGGTATGAGCTAACAGATATAGTAATTGAGAAAAAAATAGACATAATTTTAAAAGGGTTGGAAAATGATGCGTATGATGTTAAGGACTATCCTCGAATTATTAATCGTTTCCTTGAATTGCAAGAGCATGGTTTCCCAGAGGATAATACAATAAAAATGATTGAAAATATGAAAATTAGCTTATCTAAGCTGTCACGCTATATAGAAATTGATAATGGTTATGGAGTAATGTATGAGGGGGACAGAAGAAATAAATATCAGAGGATAGTAATAGATTTACAGAAAGATATTGATCAAAAGTTTCAAAATAATTATTCAAATACATTAGATTCATACCTAACTATGAAAGAAGGATGGGGAGAAAAAATGGAGAACTATGTTTTTCATAACAAAAATGAAATTTGTTCATCTAGAGGTTTCCTCAGAGAATTAGATTTTGATAAGTTATGTGAGCGAATTGAAGCAGCTACGTCAAAAGATTTGCAGGCATTTAGAAGTTGTATTATAAATTTATATACAAGAGGTATTTTAGGGGAGGCTTTAGAGGAAGAAAGTATGCTATTACCTAAATTGAGACAATGTATAGAGAATGTAAATACAGAAGGATTTGATAGAATCAAGAAAATGCAAATTAGTTTTTTGGTTGAAAACTTGAAAGCTGGAGAAAAAGTATACTTTGCAAAACAAAGCTAAATTCCCCAACTTGAGGATATAATGAATTATGCTATATAGGCTCATGCGATTCTGCGTGGGCCTTTTTTTATGATTAATTTCTCAAATTTTAAATTCAAACCTATATTTTCCCCTCTGAAACCTCCTATTGGTGAGAGGGCTAAGTTCTAAGACACTTTTTTATATTTCCCCTTTCATGGAACCTTGACAACTTCATTGCCTGTCCAGATGGATACCCGGTATGCGAGTGTGCCTTTTTGCGTACCCTGCCGAAGAAAACGCTGCGGAAAGTGAACCGGAGCAGGAACGGATCTGGAATGAGAACAGGCTTAACGCTCAAAATAAGTTTTCAGCCTGCCAGATGCAGGCTGGATAACAGCAGATACCATGCGGGGAAGTCTTTTACAGGCTTCTCCGTATTCATGTGCTGTTATCAGTGCAAATCCGGGAAAGGAGGGCAAGGTGCCATGAAACGATAAAAGATACAGGAACTTATTGACACAGAAATGAAGAAAGAGAGGTTTATTCAATGAAAGGGAAAGTAAAAAGAGTGCTTTCCGGGTTACTCTCACTGTTGACGATCCTGACTTCCGTGATCCAGCCGGTTGTTACCTATGCCGCAGAGCCGGAGACGGCAGGCTATGAAGCACAGTATCCGGCGCTGGAGACCGTGCGGGAGCTTCTGGATGCGGAAGAAGTGGTGACTGCAGAAGATTATGAAGTGGAAGCAGGGAGCAGTTTTGATGTGAAATCGGATTTTTCCGGTCTGGAGATCCATGATGAAAAAGTCCGGGTGACATTCCATGAAGCAAAGAACGAAGCCGGGCAGGATTTTGACGGGAACCATGCGGACACTTACAGGGCAGTGTACTTTGTGGAGCCATTAAGCGGCCATCCGTCGTATCATGTCTGCAGGAATATTATCGTGAAAGAGCCGGTGACAGAGAAACAGTCGGAGAGCCATTCTGACGGCGGAGGAACCGGTGAGGAAAGTACGGAAAGCGAGGATGAAGATTCAGAACCACAGCCGCAGACAGAAACAGAGGCAGCTACGGAAACTGACACAGAGACAGTGACAGAACTGCCGGAGGAGACAGAGATGCTGTCAGAGGAGGATCTGGATGCGGCGTTAGAAGAAACAGAAGGACAAAAGACCGTGGATGAGGAAAGCGGCCTGACGCTTGGGGAAGTGCTTCTGCAGGCGGAGGAGCAGGGCATTGACGTTCAGGGATTGGAGAGCGGTGAGAGTATTAGCTTCACGGCGCAGGCGTCTGCGGCACGGGCAGCCAGAGCGTCACAGTCCGTTACCATTACCCAGGGCAGCTATTACTATTATGCGGATTACGGTTTTGGCTCTTATGTGACCGCACCGTTTACCGTGTCTTTTGGAAATGTGACGGCTACTGCGTATTGTATCCAGCCCTCAAAACCTGGGCCAGGTAGCGGAACTTACCAGATCACCAAACTGGAAGGAAACCGGGAACTGGCAAAAGTATGTTATTACGGAACAGAGGCGTCCGGATCAGCATATTTCTTTGCAAACTACCATACGGATTTTTCTGCAGGGAAACGGTTTATTGTGACACACCTTGCCGCTTCCTACGCCAATGGGAGCAGTGATGCGTTCTATGGTACAAACAGTACCGGGGAAGCTCTGGCAAAGGAACTTTATAATTATGCAGTCGGTCAGCCGGATATTCCGGATGTGGAAATGTCCTTTTCCAATGCCAATGTAACTGCCTATGTGGATGGGGAGCAGCAGCGGACAGAAGAAATCACATTCCATGCAGCAAGCCAGCAGACGATCACACTGGACCTGCCGGATGGAGTAAGGCTCCATAACGTCAGCACAGGAAGGGTGAGCGCTGCCGGAGCAGCCATGACCATTTCCGGCGGAACACGGTTTTACCTGACCGCCCCGCTGACACAGACGAAGGATGTGTCCGGTTCCTGGTCAGCAAAGATGCAGGGAAGCATTACAAAAGACTATTCTGCCTATAAGATCACCACGGGAAGCGATAACCAGGATCTTGCCCTTGTATTTGGCGAGGGCGTGGAAGATGAAAAGTATGTGAGCTTTTCTGTAAAGTGGCTGGAGCTTGCGAAGGTGGAAGTTATTAAGGTGGACTCCGACCACTCGGACGCAAAGCTGGCCGGAGCGGTGTTTGGCATTTATAGTGATAAGGACTGCACAAAGCTGATAACGCAGATGCCGGCAACGGATAAAAACGGTTCCTCTGTGGCGGAGATCATCAAAACTCAGGATACCGTGTACTTAAAAGAGATCACGGCTCCTACCGGATACCGCCTGAATACTTCTTCGTATAACGTGAACTTGGTGGCAAACCAGACCACTTCTGTCACAGTTCCGGATCAGGAGCAGCTTGGTGAGCTGACCGTTTACAAGGAAGGACAGGTTTTGGTTGGAGCAGATGTGACGGAAGATGGTGTGACTTTCCGTTATGAGAACCGCAGGCAGGAAGGAGCTGTCTATAATGTCTATGCGGGAGCGGATATTGTAACGGCTTATGGTGCTAAAGTTTACAGTAAAGACGATCTGGTAAAAGCAAACCTGACGACGGATTCTAACGGGGCTACAGTTTTGAAAAATCTCCATCTTGGAACTTACACGATCAAAGAAGTGCAGGCTCCGGAGAATTTTTATAACGCCGGGGAGGAAAAGACAGTCATGCTGTCCTATGCCGGACAGAACGTGGAGACGGTATTCAGCGAGAGTACCTTTGTCAATGACCGGCAGAAAGCGGAAGTATCCGTGGTGAAAAAGGATAAGGATACCTTAAATCCTCTGGATGGCGGTATGTTTGGCCTGTATGCGGGAAGCGATATTAAAAATGCAGATGGAAGTGTTGTGGCATCTAAGGGAACGCTGATTGAGAAAGCGGTGACTGGAGAGGATGGAAAAGCTGTCTTTACGGCAGACCTGCCTATTGGATTTTCCTATGATGTGAAAGAAATCCAGGCTCCGGAAGGGTATGTGAGAAATCAGGCGGATGTATATTCCTTTACGTTCTCTTATACCAATGACAGCGAAGCGAAAGTGATATTTACCCATACCTTTGTCAATGAGCGTGTAAACGCCACGATCCAATTACAGAAGAAAGACGCAGAGACGAACCAGGCAGCTCCACAGGGAGACGCCACACTGGAAAATGCGGTGTATGGCCTGTATGCCCGTGAGGATATTGTCCATCCGGATGGAGCAACCGGTGTGATCTATAAAGCCGGAGAACGGGTGGCAACCCTGACCACGGATGAGAACGGGGAAGCGTCTGTAGAGAACCTTTATCTTGGGGAGTATTTTGTAAAAGAGATCACGCCTCCTGCCGGGTATCTGGCGGATGAGCAGGAACATGACCTGGTGTGCAGTTATGAAGGTGATCTGACGGCCACAGTGAAGCGGGAGTGCGTATCACTGGAACAGGTAAAGAAGCAGCCCTTTGAGATCATCAAAGCGGCCAATAACGGGGAGACGGACGCTGACCTGCTTTCCGGCGCCGGATTTACGGCCTATCTTCTTTCAGATCTGACGGTAAAAGAAGATGGCAGCTATGATTTCGATTCTGCAGAACCGGTGGTGATCGGGGAAAATGGAGCGACAGAGATGTTTACAGACGAGAAAGGACATGCCTGCAGCATTGCCCTTCCGTATGGTACATACCTTGTCCATGAGACTACCACACCCCACAATTATAAGCCGGTGGATGATTTTATCGTGCGGATCACGGAGCATAGTCCGAACACGCCCCAGGTATGGCGGGTGCTTCTGGACGAAGAATTTGAAGCGAAGCTGAAAATTATCAAGCAGGATGACGAGACGAAAAAGCCGGTGCTTCAGAAAGACACAGAGTTCTGGATCTATGACCTTGATAATAAAAAATATGTAGAGCAGGTGACAACTTATCCGACAACGGAAGTTCATACCTCTTTCTTTACGGACGAGGAAGGCTATCTGATCCTGCCGCAGAACCTGAAAATCGGGCATTACCGGATTGAGGAAGTCACAGCGCCTTACGGATATACGCTGAATGAGAATTACTATGAGATTGCCGTGGATTCCGATACCGCTTACCAGGTGGACAGTGTTTCCGGGGATGTGATTATTGAAGTGGTCTATGAGAATCATCCGGTGAAAGGACAGTTAAAGATTGTGAAGCAGGGCGAAGTGCTGGACGGTTTCAGCAAGGATTTTGTCTATCAGACAGAGAACCTGGCAGGCGCAGTCTTTGAGGTTTATGCTGCAGAGGACATTTATACCGCTGATTTCCAGAAAGACGCAGAGGGGAAACGTATCTTAGAATACGCTGCCGGAGAGCTGGTGGGAACGGTGACTACGGATGAAAACGGAGAGGCATTTCTTTCCAATCTTCCGCTTGGAAGTTATAAGATCGTGGAAGTGACCGCCCCGGAGGGCTTTGTGCTGAATGAGGAAGCTCAGACAGTGACTTTTACTTACAAGGATCAGGAGACACCAGTGATCGAGCAGGAAGCAGTGTTCCAGAATGACCGTCAGAAAGTGGAGGTGTCTGTGGTAAAGAAAGACGCCGAGACACAGGCGGAAGTGGAAGGCGCTGTATTTGGACTGTATGCGAAAGAGGATATTCTGGCGCACGGCGAAGTAATTGTGAGAGCCGATACGTTGATCGGCAAGGCGCTGTCGGATGAAAACGGGAAAGCAGTCTTTATGAACGACCTTCCTTTTGGATGTTACTATATCAAAGAAGAAGCGGCTCCGGACGGATATGTTTCTTCCGATAAAGTTGTAGAAGTGACTGCAGAGTACCAGGGGCAGGAGATTCCTGTGGTGGAATTATCCTCTGAATATGAAAACGAGCCGACAAAGATTTCCGTGAAAAAGACGGATCTCACAACCGGCGTGGAGCTGGAGGGAGCAAAACTGACAGTCCTGGATAAAGACGGGAATATCGTAGACAGTTGGACTTCCGTAAAAGGGGAGGAACATCTGATTGAAAGGCTGACGGTGGGGGAGACTTATACGCTGCGGGAAGAACTGGCTCCTTACGGGTATCTGAAAGCAGAAGAAATTACCTTTACCGTGGAAGATACTGCCCAGATTCAGAAAGTGGAAATGAAAGACGATGTGCCGACAGGAACGCTGATTATCAATAAGAAAGGCGAGTTCCTGGAGGACGTAACGCTTGCCGATACCATTGGCGGATGGATCAGCCACCTCTTTGAGTATATTACCGGCGCTTTAAAAGACGTAACCTTTGAGGTATACGTACTGGAGGACATCCAGGCGGCGGACGGCGAAAGTGAGGACTATTACAAAAAGGACGAGCTGATCGCCACGATTACCACAGATGAGACAGGGATTGCGAAGCTCTCTGATCTTCCGCTTGGGAAATACTATGTGAAAGAAAAGGAGACAGCGGAAGGCTATGTGCTGGACGGGGAAATCCGGGAGATTGACCTGTCCTATGTGGATCAGGACACGGTGGAAGTTACCTGGTCTGGAGACTGGCAGAATAACCGTCAGAAGGCGGAAGTCTCTGTTTTGAAGAAAGAAAAGGACACTGACCGGGTACTGGAGGGCGCTGTATTTGCCCTTTCCGCAAAAGAGGACATTACCAATAAAGACGGGGATGTGATCCTGGAAGCGGGAACCGTGATCGAGGAAAAGGCAACCGGCGAGGATGGAAAGCTGACCTTTGAGGCAGATCTGCCCATTGGATTTTCCTATACGGTGAAAGAGACTTCTCCGGCTCCGGGATTTGCTACGACAGATGAGGTGCAGGAGTTTATCTTTACAGCAGAATCTTCTGAAAAAGCGACGGTTTCTTACGAATTCATCTTTGAAGATGAACCAACAGTCTTTGAATTTACGAAAACATCTCTGACAGATGGAAAGGAAGTTGAGGGGGCAAAGCTGACGGTGACAGATGAAAATGGAGAAGTTGTGGATGAATGGGTATCCGGCAAAGAACCACATATCATAAAAGAACTGGTGGTCGGCCAGACCTATACCATGACAGAAGTGCTTCCGGCTCCGGGCTATGTGACTGCAGAGAGCATCCAGTTTACCGTGGAGGACACTGCCGAAGTTCAGAAAATCGAAATGAAAGATGATGTGACAAAAGTGGAAATCTCTAAGACGGATATTGCCGGGGAGGAGCTGCCGGGAGCGAAGCTGACCATCCTGGACGAGAATGGAGAAGTCGTGGAGAGCTGGACTTCCACGGAGGAACCGCACTATATCGAGATGCTTCCGATTGGAAAGTACACACTCCATGAAGAATCCGCACCGGAAGGATATCTGGTCGCAGAGGATGTAGCGTTTGAGGTAAAAGATACCGGCGAGATCCAGAAAGTTGTAATGAAGGATGAAGCAGAGCCGGAAGAAATACCGGAGACGCCGGAAACACCGACAACCACGGTGGACGCACCAAAAACCGGAGACAACACGCCAATCGTGGCGCTTATGATTTCCTGTGGGCTTGGCCTGGTTGGAGCGCTTGGGGCGGCTGCCTGGATGAAAGCAAGAAAAAAGAAACAGGATTGATACGATAGAATTGGGCGTTTGTGGATAGCCGTGTGCTTCCATAAGCGCCCTTTTTGGTTTCAAGAAAGAGGTGGAGAAAAATGAAATGGTTGATCGCTGTAAGCGGGATACTTGTGTTCCTGCTCTTATTTGGACTGTACTGCTGTATTGTCGTTGCGGCAAGGGAGGACAGGTTACTGGAAGAACTGGAGAGGAAAGGCAGACAGGATGCAGGCGGGGAAAACGGATAGAGGGAAATATGCATCGGATAAGCCCCAGGACTGTGCTTACTGTTACTTCTGGCATAGCAGGAAACGGAAATGTACAAAGAAACGCTGTTATTATCTTCTGCCGGAAGAACGGCAGGATAGCCCCGGCAGAGAAAAAGGGATGGGTGGAGACTGTAAAGTGTGTCCTTATGGACGGCACTCTCCCTGTATTGGCTACTGCCTGCAGAAGATTCTTCTGGATCTGCGTCAGTGCCGCCAGGAGTGAGGGAAAGAAGGTGATCCGATATGCAGGATGAAGTCAACCAGAAGGTTGTGACACTTTGTATCAATGGCGGGAAGATTTCTGCCCGGATACTGAAAAATGCGTTGGTAAAGCTCCTGCGGAAGATGGAGCAGATGAAGCGGGAACAGCGGCAGGCTGCCAGAACGTCCAGACAGCAGAAAGAACCGGTGGAATACCACGGAAAACAAAGTATGGAAAAGCTGATGAAACAGAACTGTCAGATTACCAATATCGAAGTGACGGACGGGAACATCAAATCCTTTGAAAAATATGCCCGGAAGTACAATATTGATTTCAGCCTGAAAAAAGATACTTCTGTATCGCCGCCACGGTATTATGTGTTTTTCAAGGCAAAGGATGTGGATATTATGACGGCTGCTTTTAAAGAATATACCGGGAAGCAGCTCTCAAAAGGGGAAAAGCCATCTCTAAGGAAAAAACTGTCCCTGGCAAAAGAGCGAACGGCAAAGCACCGGGAGCGGGAGAAAGACCGCCGGAAGGAGCGTGGGCCGGAGCATTGAGTAAGAAGCCTATAAAGAAGAATGATACATCGGTGAAAGAAAGATTTAAATGGTTTTTTGAAAAAGGCGGGAGGAAACTATCGGAGACAGTCAAGAGCCATCTGCCGCCTGTTGACGGGAAACGGCTCCTGATGATGAATATTCCCTATGTAATCGTATTCTATCTGATAGACAAAGTAGCATGGCTGTATCGGTATTGTATCGGGGATTCCCTGATTGAAAAATTAGGGGTGCTTTTCCTGAATTTTTCCCTGGCATTTCAAAATTTCCTGCCCAGCTTTCATCCCCAGGATCTTTGTGTGGGCGCTGCCGGCGCTTTAATGGTGAAACTGGCGGTATATCTGAAAGGGAGAAATGCAAAGAAGTACCGACAGGGCGTGGAGTATGGTTCCGCCAGGTGGGGAAACCAGAAGGATATAGCGCCTTTTAATGATCCGGTATTTGAGAACAATATCCTTCTGACGCAGACGGAACGGCTGACCATGAACAGCCGCCCGAAGCTGCCGAAGTATGCCAGGAATAAAAACGTGATCGTAATCGGCGGTTCCGGCTCCGGTAAGACAAGATTTTATGTGAAGCCGAATTTAATGCAGATGACACCGAATGTTTCGTATGTGGTCACTGATCCGAAAGGTACAATCCTGGTGGAGTGTGGGAAGATGCTGCAGAGAGGTTCCCCGAAGATGAAAGACGGGAAGCCCCTGCGGGATAAAAATGGAAGGATCGTGTATGAGCCGTATAAGATTAAGGTGCTGAATACCATCAATTTCAAAAAAAGTATGCACTATAATCCCTTCATGTATATCCGCAGCGAGAAAGATATTCTGAAGTTGGTGAATATGATTATTGCCAATACCAAAGGGGAGGGAGAGAAATCTTCCGAAGATTTTTGGGTGAGTGCGACTCGTTCGCAGGCGGTAAAAAGTCTGCGCACGGGCAACGGTTTTCCGTTGTTCGGAGAACTGATAGTTTGATAGGTGGAATGACGGGGTAACGCCCTGAAACGCCTACCCTTGATGGGCGTGCATTAGCTGTAATGGCTTTTGTACGAAGCCCCATGACAAAGGCTGAGAGTAACCGTAACCACTGCCAAAAGTGGTCGAAAGCGGTCTGGCGGCAGACTGTGTTACCTATAGGCCGAGGGTCTATAAGATACCTATGGTTAGAATGTTCGCTTTGGCGGGCGGACTGACGAACCTGCGAATGTACAGGTCTAAAAGAAGACCACGCAGAAATGCGTGGGTGCGTTAAAGCGCAGTCGGTGTGGTTCAGTAGAAATTTGCCCTACGAACGACCATGCTGTGTTACAGGCACAGGCAAGCCGACAGGTCTATAGCAGGAACCTAAGGGTATGTATGTACAGATAGAACTATCGGAACGAGGAAAGGCAGCAGATTCCGCAAGGAATAGTTTGACGAAGAACAATAAGCAGACGAACTGCTGCTGAAAAGCAGTGGTCGAACCTATGATGTGCTTGCGTTATGTGAGCTACGGAGGAATGGCCACAAGTCGGTTGAGATAAACAGGCATTATTCAATCCAACATAAGGATTCGAGTAAGACCAAAAGGGTCACTTTCGTAAAAGGAGGTGATGCCTTATGCCAAAGAAAAGCAAAAATCTATGTGTAGATGATTTACGTCACGCCGAGTATTACGGTATGCAGCCAGTTTTTGACGAACTCTACCGTCGAAGTCTGGATGGAGACAACTTTACCGACCTCATGGATATAATCCTAAGCCGGGATAACATTCTTTTGGCATATCGGAACATCAAAGCAAACGGAGGAAGCTACACAGCAGGAACAGACAACAAAAACATTAGTGACATCGGGTGTTTACCGCCCGAAACAGTTGTGGAGAAAGTGAGGTTTATTGTCACAGGAAGTCATCACGGATACCGACCAAAACCGGTCAGGCGTAAAGACATTCCGAAGCCAAACGGCAAGACCCGCCCGTTGGGTATTCCTTGTATCTGGGACAGGCTGGTACAGCAATGTATCAAGCAGGTCATGGAGCCTATCTGCGAAGCGAAATTCAGCGACAATAGCTACGGCTTTCGCCCGAACCGCTCCGTAGAACACGCCATGCAGAGAACCTATACCATGCTCCAGCGAATGAATCTGCATTATGTGATTGAGTTTGATATAAAGGGCTTTTTCGATAATGTAAATCACAGTAAGCTGGTGCGGCAGATATGGGCTTTGGGAATACACGACAAACAGTTGATTTTTATTATCAAGCGGATTCTGAAAGCACCGATTAGAATGCCAGACGGCACTACACTCATTCCAGACAAAGGCACTCCGCAAGGCGGTATCATTTCACCGTTGCTTGCCAATATCGTGCTGAATGAACTGGACAAATGGGTTGAGAGCCAATGGCAGAACCACCCTCTTGTAAAGGAATACGGGTATGAGAGGAAAATCAGAAACTCGATTACTTTTGACCGGAGCAAGGCATTCCTCAAAATGAGGAAAACAGGGTTGAAAGAAATGTATATCGTGAGATATGCAGATGATTTCAGAATCTTCTGTCGGAATAAAGAGGACGCCTTGAGAACAAAAGAAGCTGTAACAGCGTGGATAACTGAGAGGCTAAGGCTTGAAGTATCGCCGGAGAAAACAAGGATAGTCAATGTCAGAAAACGCTATTCAGAGTTTCTCGGATTCAAGATACGGGTCAGACCAAAAAGCGGTAGGTACGCTGTGCAATCTCATATCTGTGACAAAAAGTTGGAACTGGAAAAGCAAAAGCTGGTGGAACAAGCGAAGCGGATTGCCAGACCGTCCAAAGGAAAAAGACCTTTAGACGAGATAAGGCTGTTCAATTCAATGGTTCTGGGAATACAGAATTATTTTCAGCTTGCTACCTGTATCAGTATTGATTGCAGAAAAATCCACAGGCAGGTCATGACAGTTTTAACAAATCGGCTCAATACAGAAACCGGGTGCAAACTTGTTCGAGAAGGCGGTGCAATGACCGAGAGCGAAAAGGAGCGGTTCGGTAAGTCGGCAATGGTGCGGTATGTATCAGGAATCGACCAACCTATCTACCCTATCGCATATATCAAGAACAAGATACCGATGGCAAAGAAAACAGCGGTATGCAGTTACACGGCCGACGGACGGACATTGATACACACAAACCTAAGCCTGAACTCATTTGTTCTGGCGGGTTTGAGAAATCAACCGTCTATGGGTCGAAGCACAGAACTCACAGACAGCAGGATTTCATTATTCTCTGCTCAACGTGGAAAATGTGCGCTAAGTGGAGAACTCTTTGAAAATGCGGCTGACATCGTATGCTGGCTGAAAACTCCGGCAGAATTTGGCGGCAGGGAACGCTATCAAAACATGATTTTGTTCCACAGGAGATTCCTTCCGCTTCTGCAAAGACGCCCGATGAATGAGCTGAAAGCGATAGCTGATGCTCTCAAAACAACAAAGGAACTGATGTTAAAAGTGAACAGTCTGCGTGAGCGGGCTGGTTTGTCCGCAATAGAATAATAGTATTTCATTTGGAGATTGATTAAATGCTTGTGAAAACAATCGATGGAACGCCGGATGCGGTGAAAGTCGCACGTCCGGTGTGAAGTGGGGGAAAATCCGGCGATAACTTCAAAGGATTACCTATCACTATAAGCCGAGAGGCTTTTGTATTGTGCGCTGATCGGCTACATCTACTATGAAGCGCCGGAGGAGGAACAGAACTTCTCCACGCTTTTAGAGCTGATCAATGCGTCCGAAGCCAGGGAAGATGATGAAGAATTTAAAAATGCGGTGGACGAGCTGTTTGAAGAACTGGAACGGGAGAAACCGGAGCATTTCGCTGTGCGACAGTATAAAAAATACAAGCTGGCTGCAGGAAAGACAGCAAAGTCCATCCTTATTTCCTGCGGGGCAAGGCTTGCCCCATTCGATATTGCAGAACTTAGGGAACTGACTAGCTATGACGAGATGGAACTGGATATGCTTGGAGATCAGCGGACAGCCATGTTTGTGATTATATCGGACACGGATGATACGTTTAACTTTATTGTGGCAATCATGTATACCCAGCTTTTTAATCTGCTCTGTGACCGGGCGGATGATGTGCATGGAGGACGGCTGCCTTACCATGTAAGGCTCCTGCTTGATGAGTTTGCCAATATCGGACAAATTCCAAAATTTGATAAGCTGATCGCAACGATCCGGAGCCGGGAAATCTCGGCTTCTATTATTTTGCAGTCGCAGTCACAGCTCAAAACCATTTATAAAGACGCCGCAGAAACAATTCTGGGGAACTGCGATACCATGCTTTTCCTGGGCGGCAAGGAGGGAAGCACACTAAAAGAAATCTCGGAGACGCTTGGAAAAGAGACGATAGACCTCTATAACACCTCGGATACCCGTGGACAGAGCCGTTCCTATGGACTGAATTATCAGAAAACCGGCAAGGAACTGATGAGCCGGGATGAACTGGCGGTGATGGACGGGAACAAGTGCATCCTGCAGCTCCGTGGGGTGCGTCCGTTTTTCAGCGACAAGTTCGATATTACCCGGCATAGGAGATATAAGTTATTGTCGGACTATGACAAAAAGAACAGCTTTGATGTGGAGGCATATATGAAACATTCGTTAAAGCTACGGATGAAAGAAGAATTTGACCTCTTTGAAGTAGAAGGGGAGGAAAGTGAATGAGTGATATTTTCCGGGATATGCAGGCAAAGATTGGCTGCAGGTACATATCCGATCTTCCGTATTACAAGAGGGCGGTCTGGTATGAACTGCGCCGGATGCCTCTTGCAGAATACGAGCCGGAGCAGTTGGAGGACTTTGCCCGGTATGTATTTGGAGTGCGCTATTCCATTTTAAAAGATGTGATGGCGCTTCTGGAAGCGGACTTTGCGACACAGTGACGCAAAGTGATTGGGGAGAAGAAACTTTACGACACGGTGGCGCAAAGTGACGGGAGAACCTTATGCCATCCTGCCGCAAAGTAGAAACAGACTTTATGACACGATGTCGCAAAGTTGGAAAGGGGAGTTTATGGATTTTTTTACAGAGGCGGTCAATGTTTTGGCGAATATTGTCCGTGCGTTATCCTGTCCGGATTTTCCAGAAGAATGGAAGGAAATGTTTCCGGTGAAGGTAAGGGAAACGGCTATCCTGCCAATGCGGATTAGACGCCTGTGGCCGCCGATCCGGGCGGAGCCGGGAAATTACAGGCAGGGACAGGGCATGATGGAATAACAAAATAAAAGAGAAAGGATAAGGGAACCGGATTCCCGGAAAAGTTGGGCGGCTATGGAAAGATGGCGGCTCTTTTTTTGTCTCTGTCGATAAAGTCGGAAAGGAATCCGGTTCCCAGGTAATATATGGCTTTTTTTAGTTCCGCAATTTCAATTTTACAAACCTTAGTGGTAGCCATTGGAGCCGGCCTTGCAGTATGGGGCGTGATCAACCTGCTAGAAGGATACGGAAACGACAATCCAGGGGCTAAAAGCCAGGGAATTAAACAACTTATGGCCGGAGGAGGGGTAGTCCTGATCGGAACGCAGCTTATCCCCTTACTTGGAGGGCTGTTCTGACGTAGAAAGGGGACTCATTTATGTTCGATGGCATTTTCGAGGCAATCGAGAACTGGATGAGGGATCTTCTGACGGGGATGGTAACGTCCAACCTGACTACAATGTTCACAGATGTCAATGAAAAGACCGGGGAGATTGCGTCCCAGGTTGGACAGACGCCCCAGGCATGGAACGGTAGCATTTTCAGCCTGATACAGAACCTGTCAAACTCGGTGATTATCCCCATTGCGGGGATGATCATCACGTTTGTGCTGTGCTATGAGCTGATTTCCATGCTGACGGAAAAGAATAACATGCACGAGATCGACACCTGGATGTTTTTTAAATATTTCTTCAAGATGTGGGTGGCGGTCTGGCTGGTTTCCAATACCTTCACGATTACTATGGCGGTCTTTGATGTGGGACAGTATGTAGTCAATGCGGCGGGAGGTGTAATCAGTTCTGATACAGCGATCAATGTGGACTCCATGCTGGATGCTATGAATACCGCTATGGAATCTATGAATGTAGGGGAGCTGGTTGTGCTTGCCCTGGAGAGTATGCTCGTCAGCTTATGTATGAAGATTCTGTCTGTCCTGATTACGGTCATTTTATATGGCCGTATGATTGAGATCTACCTTTATACCTCGGTTGCGCCGATCCCATTTGCCACGTTTTCCAACCGGGAATGGGGGCAGGTGGGAAATAACTATCTCCGTGGGCTTTTAGCTCTCGGTTTTCAGGGATTTTTTATGATGGTATGCGTCGGCATTTATGCAGTGCTGGTATCTACCATTGAAATCTCCGATAACATGCACTCGGCGCTCTTTGGCGTGGCGGCTTACACCGTGATTCTCTGTTTCAGTTTGATGAAAACGGCAAGTTTGAGCCGCTCGATCTTTAATGCGCATTAGGAGGCGGCAGGATGGAACAGAAGAAATACAACATTATTTATGCTGATCCGCCCTGGACATATCGTGTATATTCATCAAAAGGAAATGGCAGATCGGCTGCAAGCCATTATCCGGTGATGGAACTGGAAGCAATTAAGGCTCTGCCAGTGGAACAGCTTGCAGAGAAAGATTGTACATTGTTCTTATGGGTGACATTTCCGAACTTGCGGGAATCTTTTGAGGTAATCGAAAGCTGGGGATTTACCTTTAAAACGGTTGCTTTCGTGTGGATTAAGCGAAACCGGAAATCGGACAGCCTGTTTTGGGGCATGGGATATTGGACTCGTGCCAATGCGGAAATCTGCCTGCTTGCTACAAAAGGCGCTCCAAAGCGGCAATCTGCTGGTGTCCATCAGGTGATTTTATCCCACATAGAAGAACACAGTAAAAAACCGGCAGAAGCCAGGGAACGCATTGTGGAGCTGCTGGGGGATCTGCCCCGGATTGAACTGTTCGCAAGGCAGAAATCCCCCGGATGGGATGTATGGGGAAATGAAGTGGAAAGTTCTCTGGATATGGAAAAATTGCAGGAAAACAGTGGAAAGGAGCAGCCGAAGGATAGCGCAGCCTGCAGCGGGTAAGTTCCTTTGGCGTGTGATCTTATGGCGTTTGTCAGCGTACCAAAAGACCTGACGAAAGTAAAAAATAAAGTAGTATTGAACCTGACAAAAAGACAGCTCATCTGTCTGTCGGCAGCGGCGGCCATTGGGCTGCCTTTTTATTTTCTCACACGGGAGTTGATTGGAACAACCAATGCTGCCACCGGTATGGTGCTTCTCATGCTTCCGGCGTTTCTTTTCGCCATGTACGAAAAGGACGGACTTCCCCTGGAGAAAATTTTATGGAATATCGTGACGGTGAAGTACCTAAAGCCTGCGATCCGCAGATATGAGGTGGAGAATTTCTATGAGATGGAGGAAACGCCGGCTGACCAGAAGAAAGGAGGGGAGCCTCTTGGGAAAAAGAGAAGAAATCGCAGTAGATAAGCGGAGAAAGAGAAAATACCGCAGACTGGCACGTTATGAGAAAAAGGCCAGGAAAGCGGCTGCAAAAGAAGCGGCGAAACAGGAAAAGGCCCGCAGAAAAGCAGAGAAAAAAGAGAAACGGAAGCCTGCGAAGGAACAGAAAGGCGTATCCGTAGAACGGAGTGTCCAGGGACAGGGCAAGTCTCGTCCGGAGCATACTGCCCGTAAGAAAACTGTGGGCAGTACCACGAGGGGATTAAAGAAGAAGGCGGACAAAAAAGCGGAGGAAAAACGGCTGTCCGCTCAGAAATCCATCCCTTACCGGGAAATGGCAAGGGACGGGATCTGCCGGGTGCAGGATAAATATTATTCCAAAACCATCCGTTTTTACGATATTAACTATCAGTTGGCACAGAACGAGGACAAGAACGCTATTTTCGAGAATTGGTGTGACTTCCTGAATTACTTTGACAGCAGTATCCATTTCCAGTTGTCATTCATCAATCACCACAGCAACATGAAAGAATTTGAATCCGTGATCCAGATCAAGCCCCAGCATGACGCTTTTGACGATGTGCGGATGGAGTACGCACAGATGTTGAAAAATCAGCTCGCAAAAGGGAATAACGGCCTGGTGCGGACAAAGTATATCACCTTTGGTATTGAAGCCGAAAATATCCGGGAGGCAAAACCGAAGCTGGAGCGGATTGAGACGGACATCCTCAATAACTTTAAAGTGCTTGGCGTATCTGCTTATCCCCTGGATGGCCGGGAACGGCTGCAGATTATGTACGAGACACTCAATCCGGAGGAAAAAGTACCGTTTTCATTTTCCTTTGACCAGGTGCTGCGCTCCGGTATGGGGACAAAGGACTTTATCGCTCCCACCAGCTTTTTATTTAAGAATGGAAAGGACTTTATGATGGGGAATACCCTGGGAGCGGTATCCTATCTGCAGATCCTGGCTCCGGAGCTGACTGACCGGATGCTTGCGGAGTTCCTGGACATGGACAGGAACCTGATCGTCAACCTGCATATCCAGTCTTTAGACCAGATGAAAGCGATCAAGCTGGTGAAAAGCAAGGTGACTGATATTAACCGGATGAAGATTGAGGAACAGAAAAAAGCAGTACGCTCTGGATATGATATGGATATCATCCCGTCAGATTTGAACACCTATGGCGGGGAGGCGAAGCGGCTTTTAGAAGATCTTCAGTCCAGGAATGAGCGGATGTTCCTTGTGACGATTGTATTTTTGAATACGGCAAAGACGAAGCAGGAATTAGACAATGCGGTGTTCCAGACAGCGGGCATTGCGCAGAAATATAACTGTTCCTTGCGCCGTCTGGATTATATGCAGGAGCCGGGGCTGATGAGCAGTCTCCCGCTGGGGTTGAACCTGATTCCCATAAAACGGGCGCTGACCACCACATCCACGGCTATTTTTGTGCCGTTCACCACTCAGGAATTATTTATGGAGGGGGAATCCCTCTACTATGGGCTGAACGCACTCTCTAACAACATGATCATGGTAGACCGGAAGAAGCTGAAAAATCCAAATGGCCTGATCCTGGGAACACCTGGCTCCGGGAAATCCTTCTCGGCAAAGAGGGAGATTACCAACGCTTTCTTTGTCACACAGGACGACATCATTATCGGAGATCCGGAGGGGGAATATTATCCCCTTGTCAATGCCCTGGGCGGGCAGGTAATCCATATCTCCCCCACAAGCCATGACTATATCAATCCCATGGACATTAACCTGGATTACTCGGATGACGATAATCCCCTGGGATTTAAGAGTGATTTTATCCTTTCCTTGTGTGAGCTGATCATGGGAAGCCGCAACGGGATTGAAGCGGAGGAAAAATCGGTCATTGACCGGTGCCTACCGTTGGTGTATCAGAAATATTTTGAACATCCGGTGCCGGAAAATATGCCTATCCTGGGAGATCTCTATGAGTGCCTGCGTCAGCAAAAGGAAGTACAGGCACAGCGGATCGCTACAGCGCTGGAAATCTACGTCAACGGTTCCCTAAAAGTATTCAACCACCGTACCAATGTGGAACTGAATAACCGGATCGTATGTTTTGATATCAAAGACCTGGGAAAGCAGTTGAAAAAACTTGGGATGCTGATCGTCCAGGATCAGGTGTGGAACCGTGTGACGGTGAACCGGGCGGCACATAAATCTACCCGGTATTATATTGACGAGTTCCATCTTCTCCTGAAAGAAGAGCAGACAGCGGCGTATTCTGTGGAAATTTGGAAGCGTTTCCGCAAATGGGGCGGCATCCCCACAGGGATTACCCAGAATATTAAAGACCTGCTTGCCAGCCGGGAGATTGAGAACATCTTTGAAAACTCAGACTTTATCTATATGCTCAACCAGGCGGCAGGAGACAGACAGATCCTGGCAAAACAGCTCAACATTTCTCCCCATCAGCTATCCTATGTGACCAACAGTGGGGAAGGTGAAGGGCTGATTTTTTATGGCAGTACCATTATCCCGTTTAAAGATAAGTTCGATAAATCCCTGCGTCTGTATTCGTTGATGACAACGAAAGTGTCGGATCTGGAGGAACAGGCGGATGGAAGGTGATATTTCTATTCAGAAAGAGGGCGAATGGGAATGGATGAAAAATCAAATCTATTGCTGCGACTGTTTCTCTTTTTTTGAAAAAATACCGGATGGATCAGTGGATTTAATCCTGACTGATCCTCCGTATGGTATCCGTTATCAGAATCATTTTACAAAAAAGCAAAAGAAGCCGATTGCGGGAGACGAATCCCTTGATTTTTTTACAGTGGCAAAGGAATGTTATCGCATATTGAAGGAAAACCGACACGCTTATTTTTTTACCCGGTTTGACAGCTATCCCCTGCATTACAAATACCTGGAAGAAGCGGGATTTTACATTAAAAACTGTCTCGTGGTTGAGAAAGGAACGGTTGGAGGAATCGGGGACTTGAAAGGAAGTTTTGCGAACAACAGTGAATGGATCATTTTCTGCCAGAAAGGACGGCGGATCTTTCAGCAGACGGGACTGATGAAAAACAGGAAACCGCCAGGTACGGTATTCCACCGGGGACGTAAGCCCAGTCGGGAATACAAATACAGGTTCAATAGCTGCTGGTTTGGCGAGGACTATCCGAAAGCCACCTATAATGCAGCCTGGCTGTCCAAACACCATATCCAACATCCTACCGTAAAAAATGTGGAATGCCTGTCATGGCTGATCCAACTTTCTACACTGCCCCAGGAACTGGTCTTTGACCCTTTCATGGGAAGTGGTTCTACAGCACTTGCGGCTGAAAAAACAGGTAGATTGTATTGTGGGTGTGAAATGGAAGAAGAATATTGCCAGCTTATCAAGCGGAGACAACAGGGGGTGACGGAGAATAGAGAAGATACAAGAACAGGAATATAAAGCCAGGGACAAAACCGTCCGCAAGATGAACCGGGATGGGCTGACCGAGGAGAACCTGCAAAGCGGGGAAACGATTCGTGTCAGTCAGAGAGAACGGGAGGAACGGGTACTGTCAAAGCAGGCAGAAGATGTTTCCTTTTCCCGTTCAGAAAGAGATGCGGATCAACGGTCAGAAAGTGGAAAAAGACGGCAGAAACCAAAGAATCAGCCGGAGATGAAGCAGGGGGAGGCTCTTTCTGATTCCGGCGGCTTGAGAGCAGAGGTTTCAGCCGGAGCGGATTTTGATGGGCTGTCCGGCAATCTTATGGCAGCGGATCGGAGGGAAAGCCTGGAGATGGAGTCTGACGGAGAACAGGAAACCGCTCCCTCCGGTCACAGCGGTATCCGGGAGCAGTCCTTCCGCTCCGGCAATATCCGGGGGCATCCGTCCGGTACTTCTGCGTTTCTGGAATCAGCGGCGGAGACTTCCCATCTGCGGAAGAAAAAGCTGGTGCAGGAGTACGCCAGGAAAGAGAGAGGAAAGCCAGAGGAAACCGCTGCTATGGAGGACTTCCGGGAGGAAATCAAAGAAAAAACCAAACGGGAGCAGCTTCGCAAAGAACAGAAGAAGGCGGGACGTTTATCCTTTGGGGATGAGGAGAGCGGCATGGTGCGTGGTGCAGGCATGGGGATTTCCCAAAGGGCGGTTTCAACGGCGGCAGACTCCGCCGCCGTTTACGTTCATGGGAAAGCCCACGAAGCCGAGCAGGAAAACGCTGCCGTGGAGGGGACACACCGGGCGGAGCTGATGGCAGAAAGTGCCCTCCGGTACGCCATGCACCGGACAAGCCGTGGACTGCACAAGAGAAATGCCCGCCTGCAGGAAGCCGGTTCCATGGAAATGGGGAAAAGCCGGCTTTTGTATGAGAAAGCTCAGGAAGCCGGTGAGAAAGCGGCAGAGCAGGCGAAAAAGGGAATCCTGCGGAAGTTCTGGCAGAAACGCCAGTATCAGAAAGCATACCGGGCAGCGAAAAAAGGTGAGAAAACAGCGGCAGGAACGGCAAAAGCCACACAAACCATTGCTTCCAAAGCAAGGAGTGTGGCTTCTGCTGTTATCGGGAAAAGCAAAGGGATTTTAGGCATTGTGGCGGCTGCTGGTTTATTCTTTGTCATGATTGCTTCCCTTCTGGCGAGCTGCGGCGCATCGATCCAGGGCGGGGCGGCGTCTACGATTGCCAGCACGACTTACGGGAGTACAGATGAGGATATTTATGCAGTGGAAGATGCGTATTCCGAACTGGAAGCGGCTCTGAATGAGCAGATCAACAGCATGGAGAGCCGCCATCCCGGTTATGATGAGTACCGCTACCAGATTGACGAGATCTCCCACAATCCGTACCACCTGATCTCTTACTTTTCCGCAAAGTACGGAGAATTTACCTATGAGCAGGTAAAGGATGAGATCGAGGAAATCTTTCAGCGTCAGTACAGCATTACCACGGAAAGTACACAGGAAACCGTGACCGAGACAAAAATGGTGCGGGTGGGGGAATCCCTGGGACAAGTTGTTACCAGCGGATACTGCAGTTGTTCCATTTGCTGCGGACAGTGGGCCGGCGGGCCTACGGCAAGCGGGGTTTATCCTACGGCTAATCATACCATTGCTGTGGATGCAAGCAATCCCTTTGTGCCGATGGGAACAAAAGTGATCATGAACGGTGTGGAGTATGTGGTGGAAGATACGGGAGCCTTTGCACGGTACGGCGTACAGTTTGATGTGTATTACAGCGACCATGCCGCCGCATCCGCCCACGGACACCAGACCTGGGAAGCCTATCTTGCGGATGACAATGGAAATCAGGAAGTGGAAGTGACTACAACACAGGAAGTGAACCGACTAGATGTGACGCTGACCAATCACGGCCTGGACGCTGTACTGCGGGAATTGATGGATGAGAACGAAGAAGGACGCTATGACCTTTATAACAGTACATACGGAAACCGGGATTATCTGTTTGATACGGAAACCCTTCCGGGTGGCGGCGGTGACTTTGGCTATGAGATCCCTGCGGAAGCCCTGACGGATCAGAAGTTCGCCAACATGATCCATGAAGCGGAGAAATACCTGGGTTATCCCTATGTGTGGGGCGGCAGTTCCCCGTCTACCAGTTTTGACTGCTCCGGATTCGTAAGCTGGGTAATTAACAACTGCGGCAACGGCTGGAATATCGGCAGACAGACCACGGATGGATTGATGGGATATTGTTCCCGTGTGTCACCATCCGAGGCAAAACCTGGAGATCTGATTTTCTTCCAGGGAACCTATGATACGGCAGGAGCAAGCCATGTGGGGATCTATGTGGGAGACAATATGATGATCCACTGCGGAAATCCCATTCAGTATACAAGCATTGCGTCCTCTTACTGGCAGGAACATTTCCTGGCATTTGGGCGTATCCACGGATAAGAAAGAAGGTGAGCGATATGAACCGGAAGCTGCACCGGGTTCTGGACGAGATCCAGAGAACGGAAAAGAAGATTGCCGAGTGGCAGGAACATTTAAAAGAACTGAAACTGTTGGCGGAACAGCTTGAAAATCAGGAGATTGTGAGAACCATCCGTTCTATGAAACTGGACAGCCACAGGATGTTGGAGCTTCTGGAGGGGATTCAGAGCGGAGCGGTATCCATTCCCATCCCGGAGCTGGAAGAAACAGAAAAAAGCAGTATGGAACAGGCAGAAAAAATAGAAAAAGCGCAGGAGAGGGCGCAGGAAGGTGAGGTTAGAGACAATGAGGAAACTTAAAAAATGGCTGATGGTACTTGCTATGGCGGCGGGGGTATTTTCCTCCACCGCCATGACTGCCTTTGCCTATACCGGAGATACCGGACAGACAGAAACAGCCGGGGAGGCTGCGGCAGGAGAGACGCAGACGGTAATCCCGGAGCAGACGGAAAACGCCGGGGAGACAGAAGCAGCTACTCAGGAAGAAACGGCGGGGGATGAGGGAACGTCTTTTTCCATTCCTGGAAACGGGGAGGTACTGGACGATAAGACGGATGATGGAACGAAAGAGTTCCTGACGATCCAGACGAAAAACGGGAATACGTTTTTTCTGGTGTTAGACCGATCCAGTAATACGGAAAATGTCTATATGCTGTCCATGATCGACGAGAATGACCTGGCAGAGTTTATGGATGAGACACAGACGGAGGAGACCCCACAGGTGGTGATCCCGGAGACAGAGACAACTGTGGCACCGGAGGAAACAGAACCGGAGACGGTACAGCCGGAAGAGGACGGAGGCATGAACACAGGGGCGCTCCTGGCGATTGGCCTTCTTGCGGCAGGCGGGATTGGAGCTGGTTATTATTTTAAAGTTGTGAAGCCGAAGAAAGAGGAAGCCCAGGAAGATGGCGAGGACTTAGAGTTCTATGACGGCGGCACTTACGTTAATGAAGATCAGCCGGAGGAGGACGGTTCCACAGAGGAAGAAAATGAGGAAACATAAGCAAGAAAGATAAGGAGAGAGACAGACAGCCGGGAAACCGGCTGTCTTTTCTCATACAGGTGCAAGCCGGAAAGGAGTATTGGATGTATTTAGTATTAGGGGAGAAGCCCAGCGTGGCCCAGGCGTATGCAAAGGTGCTGGGGGCAAAGAAACGGCAGGACGGCTATCTGGAGGGAAATGGCTGGCTGGTAAGCTGGTGCCTGGGGCATCTGGCGGAGTATGTACCGCCGGAGGGCTATGAGGAAAAGTACCAAAAGTGGGAGTTTGAAGATCTCCCGATCCTGCCGGAAAAATGGCTGATGGCTGTGGCGAAAGAGAAAAAGGGGCAGTTTTCTGTGTTAAAAAAACTGCTGAACCGGAAAGATGTGGATTATGTGGTAAACGGCTGTGATGCCGGGCGGGAGGGGGAACTGATCTTTGGACGGGTCTATGAACTGTCCGGGAGCCATCTTCCCATTAAGCGGATCTGGATCAGCTCTATGGAAGATACTGCTATCCAGGAGGGCTTTGCCCATTTGAAGGACGGCGCAGAGTATCAGAACCTCTATGAAGCGGCTGTCTGCCGGGCAAAAGCGGACTGGCTCATTGGGATGAACGCCACCAGAGCTTTTACCACAAAATATTTTAAACGCCTGGTGGTGGGACGGGTACAGACGCCCACGCTGGCAATGCTGGTGGAACGGGGAGAACAGATTTCCCATTTCCAGAAAGAGAAATACTATAACCTTCATCTGGACTGTGATGGCCTGGAGGTCGTAAAAGAAAAGCTGTTTGACGCAGGGGAAGCACAGCGGATAAAGGAAGCCTGTGAGGGCGGGACTGCCATAGTGGAATCCTGCTCATCTGTGGAAAAGGCCGTCCATCCCCCGAAGCTGTATGACCTGACCACGCTCCAGAGGGAAAGCAACCGTTACTTTGGCTATACGGCAAAGGAGACAGTGGATTTTACCCAGAGCCTTTACGAGCAAAAGCTGGTAACCTATCCCCGGACAGACAGCCAGTATCTGACGGAGGATATGGAGCAGACCGCACGGCAGGCGATTACAATGGCGTGTGAAAAATACGGATTTTCCTCGCTATATCCGCAGGAACCGGATGTAAAGCGAACGATGGATAACAGTAAAGTCTCGGATCACCATGCGATCATCCCTACAGCAGAGTTAAAGGGCTGTGATCTGCAGGAGCTGTCCAAAGGAGAGCAGGACATCCTGCAGTTGATCAGCGTCCGGCTGCTTTGCGCCGGGGCGCAGAAGCATGTGTTTCAGGAGACGGAAGTCCGGGTATCCTGTGCGGGGGAAAACTTCCAGGCAAAAGGGAAAGCTGTTCAGGAAATGGGATGGAAAGCAGTAGAAGCGGCGTTTCGTGAGCGTTTAGGCACAAAAGGCCGTAAAGACGGGGAGGAGCGAACCATCCCCGATGTGACAGAGGGGCAGACATTCCACCCGGTTACAGCCAGTATATCGGAGCATTACACAACGCCGCCGAAGCCATACAGTGAGGATACCCTGCTGTCCGCAATGGAGACTGCCGGCAATCAGGAATTTGACGAGGAGACAGAGAAAAAGGGGCTTGGAACGCCGGCAACCAGGGCGTCCATTATTGAAAAGCTGGTATCTTCCGGTTATGCCGTAAGAAAGGGAAAACAGCTTTTCGCTACCCAGGACGGGGCAGACCTGATCTCGGTGCTGCCGGAGTATCTGCGGTCAGCCGCTATGACAGCAGAGTGGGAAAACCGTCTGATCCGGATCGAAAAAGGAGAGCTGTGCGGGCAGGAATTTCTGGAGGGGAACGTAGAACTGATTGACCGGATGCTGCTGGAGTGCGGGAAAATATCCGTGGAAGAACAGAACCGTTTTTATTCCAGGGAGAGCATTGGAACCTGCCCGGTGTGCGGAAGCCCTGTCTATGAGAGTAAGCGGAATTTTTTCTGTGGGAACCGGGAGTGCGGGTTTTCCCTCTGGAAAGAGAACCGGTATCTGTCCGGGATGAAGAAAATGATCGACAAAAAGATGGCGGCAGAGCTTTTAAAAGACGGGCGGACGTATGTGCCGGATCTGTATTCGCAGAAAAAGGGACGCACGTTTGCGGCGTATCTTATGCTGGAGGAGGCAGATGGCAAGGCTGCTTTCCGCCTGGAGTTCCCGAAGAAGAAAAAATAAAACCTTCCCGCAAAGGCTGCGGGAAGGTCAGGCTTAAACGAGAGGAAAGCCTACCTTTAAGATGGAGATCCAGTCGCTTTTGGCATATAGGAAACGGATCACTGTCACCTGGTTTTCTTCTATCACGTAAAAAGCAAGATAGTTTTTGATCTGTGTGAAGCGGATGCCCCAGGCAGCCAGCAGCTTATCCTCTACAATGGGATGTTCCTGGGGAAACGGAAGCAAGGCATTGATCTTCTGATCCGTTTCCTCAAGGAGATCGTCAGCGGCTTTGGGATTTTTCAGGACAAACTCAATATAATCGGCAGCCTGGGAAATATCCCTCTGTGCAACGCTTGTGATATGCAGATGGTAACTCATCGCCTGCGCCGGCTCCTTATCTCTGCCATGGCTTCAGAGAATGGGCGGGTTTTCCCGGAAGAAAGGTCATCCATGCCTTCCTGGAGAAGCCCGTATAACTCACAGCGGCCTGCGAGCTGTTCATACGCCTCAATGCTCATAACGGCAAGATCGCCTTTGCCGTTTTTGGTAATGAAAACAGGCTCCGCATATTCATGGCAGAAAGTGGAAATTTCGTTATAGCTGTTGCGCAGGTCTGCGCTTGAACGGATATTTGGCATAAAAGCACCTCCTTATAAAGAAATTATAACTGAATTTCTTTATATTGTAAATGGGAAAAGAAAAATATCCGGGATTTTATGCAGAGAGAAGCACATAGAACTTTTATTTACAGGAGGATTTATATGGCGAAAATGAATGACATCCGTTTCCTGGCAAGGGAAACGGCAAAGGAAGTTAGCGGTTCCCCACGGGACTGGATGCGGTATCTGGATACTGCTTCCAGGCTCTACCGCTATCCTTTCTCTGATACACTTCTGATCCATGCACAGCGCCCGGACGCTACGGCCTGTGCGGAGCTGGAAGTGTGGAATGAGAAGATGCGCCGGTGGGTGAACCGGGGAGCAAAAGGAATTGCCCTGATTGACGATACCGGGCCGAGGCGAGTGCTGCGGTATGTGTTTGACGTATCGGATACCCATCCAGTGAGGGGAGGAAGGACACCATATCTGTGGCGGCTGAAAGAAGATCAGCGGGAAATGCTTCTGAACCATCTGACAGATACTTACGGGTTAAACGGGGAGGATGCTCCAGACCTGCCCTCTGCGCTGCGGCAGGTTGCAGAGGACATGGCGGCGGATAGTTTAGAGGAAGCCATGGACGGCATGGAGTATGCCATCCCCGGTACGTTTCTGGAGGGATTGGACGAGGGTACGATCCGGGTGGAGTTCCGTACCCTTCTGGCAAACAGCGCCTTTTATACCCTGGCACGGCGCTGTGGACTGGAGCCGGCGAAATACCTGGAAGAAGCGGATTTCTTTGGGATCACGGATTATAATGACCTGTCTGTCTTGGCATTCTTAGGAAATGCCACCAGCCAGCTTGTGGAGCCGGTACTTCGTGACATTGGGCGCACGATCCGACAGGCCGAGCGTGAAGCGAGACAGAAAGAAAATCCAGAGAAAACGGTTGCAAAAAAGAAGGAAGTACCTTATAATGAATTTAACGCGTTAATTCGTGAAAGTAAAAATGATGAAGGAGGGGAATCAAATGGAACTGACCTATCACCGCAAGGGAGACTACCTGTTTCCGAACCTGACACTGACGGAGGAACCGCAGACCATCGGGAAATACGGGATGCTGCGGAGGACATATCTGAAGGAACACAAGAAGAACCTGTATCAGAGCCTGCTGATCAGCGGGAAGCTGGACAGCCACCTGGCAGAGATAGAGAAAGCGGCGCAGGAGAGGATGGAGATCCTTCTGGACGGGCTTCTTACGACATATCCGGCACCGGACAAAGAGATGGATCAGATGGCGTGGACAGCACACATGAACAGCCTGACACAGATGGCGGAGGAAACCGTGCTGACGGAATTGGTATACAGCTAGAGGAGGAAACAAGAGAACAGGATTTGAGTGAAGCAGAGGAGATAGAAGCCTCTGCTTTATCTTTGCCCGAATTTCCCACCGTGGAACAGCAGATCCGTTCGATTGAGGAACGTCAGGCGGCTTTGTATGCCGGGGAAACTGCCATTCCTGCGGATGTGATTGATGAAGTTTTAAGAAAAGGCGGCAACAAAGACAGAAGCCATCTGCGGATCATCTATAATTTCATGGTTGAGCAGACACCGGAGGAATACACGGATTTTGTGCGGCGGGAGTATGGCACGGGCGGTATCGGGCTTGTGATCGGTGGGAAAGAGTATTCTGTCTGGTATGATGAGCTGGGGATGCAGATCGCTGTGGGGCATACCGTACATGACCGGATTCTGGATAAAACATTTCTGTCCTGGGAGGATGTGAGCGGGCGGATTCATCAGCTTTTAAGGCAGGGGGAATATGCTCCCCAGGCGGTTCTGGATGCAGCAAGAGAAAACGCCATAAAAGAACATGCACAGGCGCTTGCCTTTATGCACGGGGATATGGCGGAAGGTGTAGCGGAGATTGTTTTTGGAACAGAACACCAATTTGGATATGGTTATCCTGAAAAGACAGAGCGGATTGAAAAGCTGATTGCACAGCCAGAGTATCTGGCAGAGTTAAATGAGCGTCTGGCGGGGCTGGCAGAAGCCTATGAAACTGACAAAGATTTAATGAAGTTTCACCATTACCGCCCGGACAAAGTGGCAGCGCAGTTTCAGAAGTTTGCAAAGGAAGCGGTTCCTTACCAGTCAAGAGAAGGATTTCAGTGGCAGGAACATGAAATTTTTATTACCCAGGATGAGATTGATTCGTTTCTTGCCGGGGGAGGCTCTTACTCGGATGGACGTTTAAGTACCTACGCTTTTTTTATCCAGGAGAAAACAGCAAAGGAAAAGGCAGATTTCCTCAAAGAAAGATATGGGATCGGCGGGTGTAGCCATGCCTTATCCGGGGCAGATGATTCCCATGCGGACTATGACGGAAAAGGGATCAAACTATGTCGGGGGGATTATTTAAAACCGGAAGCTACAGAACTTTTGAAGTGGCCCCAGGCAGCAAAGCGTGTCCAACAGCTCATAGATCAGGGGATGTACCTGAAAGCCGGGGACTACTCCCGTATGCCGGCATATGAACGGGAGGTTCTGGCCAGGAGGATCATCCGTTTTTATTCCCGGATGCCGGAGGAGATCGAGCGGCCATTTCAAGAAGATCTTTTGAACGAGGATGCAAGGAAACGTCTGCCGCAGCTTCTGGAAGAACCGGATACTGCAGAAGAATTGGCATCACAGATGGACGCCGCCCTTGCTGCCTTACCTTTGGACTTCCCGGAGTATGAGGAAAGGGCGGAAACCCTCTCGGTGATCCATGATTATATTGACGGAACGTATACGATATTTCCGGAACAGAAGAAAGAGATAGAAGTGGAGGCAACAGGACAGCAGTTGTCTCTCTTTGACTTTATGGGAGAAAGTGTTCCGGAAAAAGAGCCACAGGAGATATTAGCGAAACAGACAGAAGAAGCGGAGACAACTCCAGAAACGGTAACAGAGCCGGAAAATGCAGGAGAAAAGGTATCTCCAGTGGAGACGCCGGAAACGGATGAACCAGGACAGGAACCGGAAAAACGGGAGCCGGGGCAGTTAGAGAGGATCTTGACGGAAGAAGAACAGGATGCCATTTATACTGTCCTTGAGGAACAGATCACGGAAAAGATGGAGAAAGCGGGGGTATCCTTTGATGTGCTTTCCCCGGAGCAGGTGGATGTCATCTATGCAGCCGCTGAAAAAGGACAGGATGTGACGCCGGTGTTAAACCCGGAGTTCTCCCCGGAACAGATGCAGTTGATCCTTGACGTACTGGAGCGCCTGGAGACAGACAACCAGACGGCTGTAAAGAGGGAGCTGGAACATCTTACCACAGAGGTGATGTCCCTGGACACCATCAACATCATCCGGCAGTATTACCATATCCCTTTAGAGCCAGTGGAAAAGGAGCCGGCTCCGGCTGTAGGACAGCAGGGAAAGGCGGTCAATTTTCGTATTACAGACGAGACTATTGGAACCGGGAGCGCAAAAGAAAAGTTCCGTGCCAACATGGATGCAATCCGTCTGCTCCATCAGATCGAACAGGAAGGACGGACAACCGCCACACCGGAAGAACAGGAAATTTTATCCCGCTATGTGGGATGGGGCGGCCTGCAGGAAGCATTCGAGGAACGGAGTGAAGCCTGGTCGGACGAGTTTATCGAACTGTATGCGGAACTTGATCCGGAGGAATATAAGGCGGCAAGGGAATCCACCCTGAACGCCTTTTACACGCCGCCGGTGGTGATCAAAGCCATGTATGAAGCACTGGAAAATATGGGACTGGAGAAAGGAAATGTTCTGGAGCCGTCCTGCGGGATCGGAAATTTCCTGGGGCTGGTGCCGGAGGGCATGGACGGGCTGAACATGTATGGTGTGGAGCTTGACAGCATTTCCGGAAGGATCGCAAAGCTCCTTTATCCGGAAGCGGATATTACCATCAGCGGATTTGAAAAGACGGAGTTTCCGGACGGTTTCTTTGATGTGGCAGTGGGAAATATTCCCTTTGGCGGATATAAGCTGATAGACCGTCGCTATGACCGGCAGAAATTTTTCGTCCACGATTACTTCATTGCAAAGACAATTGATAAAGTACGTCCTGGCGGTGTGATCGCCTTTGTAACGTCTAATGGGATCAGCGGCGGAACCATGGACAAGCAGGATGCGAAAGCCAGAGAATATATTGCACAGCGCTGTGAGCTGCTTGGAGCGATCCGTCTGCCAAACAATGTGTTCCAGGCCAATGCCGGGACGAGGATGAATACGGATATCCTGTTCCTGCAGAAGCTGGATGCTCCCCGAATGCTGGGGAAGGAGCTGCCGGAGTGGGTACAAACGGATGAACTTTTGCGGGAGGAGTATACCAATGACAAAGGGGAAAACTCCCATAACTTTGTCACTGTCAACCGCTATTTCCAGAACCATCCGGAAATGGTGCTAGGGGAACAGAAGATTGTTTCCGGCCCTTTTGGGCCACAGCTCACCTGTCAGCCCATTGAGGGCGCTGACCTGGCGGAGCAGCTAAAGGAGGCGGTCAGCCATATCCACGGCACGATCACAGAGATCGAGTTGGAGGATTCTGACTTAGGAGAAATTGATACTTCCATACCGGCAGACCCGTCCATTAAAAATTTCAGCTTTGCCAACGTGGATGGCGCTGTGTATTACCGGGAAAATTCTCGGATGAACCGGATGGAGCTGCCTGTCATGACAACAGAGCGTGTCCTGGGAATGATCGAGCTTCGTGACTTGACGCAGGCACTTCTGCAGTGCCAGCTAGAGGATGGAAGTGATGAAAAAGTCCATTCCCTGCAGGAGAAACTCAATCAGGCATATGACCGCTTTACCGGAAGATACGGGCTGATCAACAGCAATGCCAACAAGCGGGCGTTCTCCCAGGACAGCAGTTATTGTCTGCTCGCCTCATTGGAAATTCTGGATGAAAGCGGGAACCTGAAACGGAAAGCGGATATTTTCACCAAACGGACGATCCGGAAGCCGGAAGCGGTGACTTCTGTGGATACAGCCAGTGAAGCTTTAGCCGTGTCTATCGGGGAACGGGCCAAAGTAGATGTGCCATTTATGGCGGAGCTTTCCGGGAAAACAGAAGAGCAAGTGGCCGAAGATCTGGCTGGAGTGATCTTCAAAAACCCGGTAACGGAAGCGTGGGAAACCTCGGATGAATACCTGTCCGGCAATGTGCGGGAGAAGCTGGAAACAGCGAGAACCTTCGCAGAAAACCATCCGGAGTACGAGATCAATGTGCAGGCTCTGGAACGGGTGCAGCCGAAAGACCTGGATGCGTCAGAGATTGAAGTACGTCTGGGCGCTACATGGATCGAGCCGGAGTATATTACGCAGTTTATGGGAGAGACGTTTGGTACGCCGGATTATCTGCTTGGACGGCAGATCGAAGTCCGGTATGCCCCGGTCAACGGACAGTGGAATGTGAGCGGGAAAAATGCGGATTACCGGAATCCCCGTGTGACTGCTACATACGGAACACAGCGGGCAAACGCTTATCGGCTTTTAGAGGACGCTTTAAATCTGCGTGACACGAAAGTTTATGACACAGTGCAAGAAGATGGCAATGAAAAGAGAGTCCTCAATAAAAAAGAAACCATGCTTGCACAGCAGAAGCAGGAGCTGATTAAAGAATCTTTCCGGGAATGGATCTTCCGGGATATGGACAGGCGGGAAACGTTATGCCGGAAATATAATGAGCTTTTCAATAGTATCCGTCCCCGTGAATATGACGGCAGCCATATCCAGTTTACCGGGATGACACCGGAGATCACGCTGATGCCCCACCAGAAGAACGCCGTTGCCCATATCCTTTACGGGCATAATACCCTGCTTGCCCATTGCGTGGGTGCGGGAAAGACTTTCCAGATGATCGCTGCCGGTATGGAGAGTAAGCGGCTTGGACTGTCGCAGAAGAATCTGTATGTGGTGCCGAATCACTTGACGGAACAGTGGGGCAGTGACTTCCTGCGGCTGTATCCTAATGCCAATGTGCTTGTGGCAACGAAAAAAGACTTTGAGCCTGCTAATCGGAAGAAGTTCTGTTCCCGGATCGCTACAGGGGATTATGACGCTATCATCATTGGCCACAGCCAGTTTGAGCGGATTCCCTTGTCACGAGAACGGCAGGCATTGTCCATTGAAAAACAGATTAATGAGATCACCATGGCGATTGAGGAGGCGGCTGCCCAGGAAGGAACACACTATACCGTAAAGCAGATGGAAAAGACAAGGAAGAACCTGGAGACGAAACTGGAGCGGCTCAATGATCAGTCCAGGAAAGATGATGTGGTGACATTTGAGCAGCTCGGTGTAGACCGGCTGTTCGTGGATGAGAGTCATTTTTACAAAAATCTGTTTCTTTATACCAAAATGAGGAACATTGCGGGGATCGCACAGACGGACGCACAGAAAAGTTCTGATATGTTTGCAAAGTGCCAGTATTTGGACGAGATTACCGGCGGGCGTGGCGTGACTTTCGCTACGGGGACGCCTGTCTCAAACAGTATGGTGGTGCGCCCGTAAGGGGCTGTAATAATCTTACCTTGAGCAAGTAATAGGGCAAGGTATCAAAGCGGAATAATCCGCACCCTATCGTCACCCGACTTATCCAAAAGGGGAAACCCGATGGGGAGTGTAGCATGTCGGAGGGCACGAAACACGGAAACTTCCAAAGTGTTTGCGTGGTAGTGGCGAAAAGTTATGAATAAGGATGAAAGCTAAACTGCCTGAATGACAGTCGGAGATTGGGCAAAATGTTGCTCCATGCGTAAGGAAGTTATACTCGCATGTACTCTGGTGGATATGAGTCGGCCATGCGTATCCACAAGATACCCAGAGTAAATCAGCCATAGGATAATGGAAAACGACGAACGTCACATCCGAAATCATAACAGGCTTATGTTATTACAGTTCTAAACGGGGATTGCCTAAGGTAAAATGCCGAAAATCGGCTATGAGTGCTATGAGAAAAGTGACTCTGAATATTTACTATGGCAACAGAGTCTCCGTAGTAGTCCGAGGACGGGAAAGCCGTCCACATGGCGAAGGGAGACAGTCTTTCTTCAATACAAATAATAAGGAAAGGTGCGTGAGGCATTATGAGAAGTCCCGAAAATGTATTGAAAAGTTTAAGTGAAAAAGCAAAAAACAAAGAGTACAGGTACGAGAGATTATACCGTAACCTGTACAACCCAGAGTTCTATCTGCTTGCATACCAGAATATTGCGACCTCTCAGGGGAGCATGACGGCAGGTGCAGACGGATTCACTCTTGACGGTATGAGCATGGAGCGCATTGAAAAGCTCATTCAGAAGCTGAGAGACCACTCATACCAGCCGAACCCTGCAAGGCGTGTTTATATTGCGAAGAAAAACAGCAGTAAAAAGCGCCCATTGGGGATTCCGTCAACGGACGATAAACTGTTACAGGAAGTTGTCCGTATGATACTTGAAGCAATCTATGAGCCGACATTCTCTGATAATTCACATGGTTTCAGACCGAAAAGAAGTTGCCACACAGCGTTAAAAGAAATCGTAACGCTGTTCACTGGTGCAAAGTGGATAATCGAAGGAGACATTAAGGCTTGTTTTGACAGCTTCGACCACCATATCACAATACAGCTTTTGAGAAAGCGCATAAAAGATGAAGCGTTCATATCGCTGATGTGGAAGTTTCTAAGGGCAGGATATATGGAACAGTGGACATACCATGAAACGTACTCCGGCAGTCCACAAGGCTCCGGTGTCAGTCCGATACTTGCCAACATCTATCTGAATGAACTTGATGAGTTCATGGCAAGGATGAAAAAGAGTTTTGACAAAGGCGATACAAGAAGCCGTAAAGTCCACAAAGACCATGATAAGGTACGCTGGGCTTATCGGAAAGCGCAGAAAAATCTGGAAATAGAGCGCACAGAAGCAAACCTAGCAGCATTTAAAGAAGCAAGGAAAGTGATGTTGTCCACACCACATTTAGACGAGATGGATGAGAATTACAAAAGACTTCAATACAACCGTTACGCTGACGATTTCCTGATTTCAATAACAGGTTCAAAGCAGGATGCTGAAAATATCAAGGAACAGGTAAAGATATTTCTAAAAGACAAGCTAAATCTCACAATGTCGGAGGAGAAAACTCACGTTACCCATTCCTCTGAAAAGGTGCGGTATCTTGGATACGACATAAGAATATCAAGAAGTCAGGACACAAAGCGGACGAAAAAAGGTCTGCAACGGGTGTGGTATGGAAAAGTGCAGTTATATATGCCGAAAGAAAAATGGATTGCGAAACTGCACGAATACGGTGCGTTTAAAATCAAAAAAGACGAAAACGGCAAAGAGATTTGGAAGCCACTCCACAGAGGGGCGCTTATGCCATTAGACGATGTGGCAATCATCAGTAAATATAATTCTGAAATCAGAGGATTGTACAATTATTACAGGTTAGCAATCAATGTATGCAATCTGGGGAAATTTCATTCTATCATGCGTGGAAGCTGTTTAAAGACGTTGGCGGCAAAATATAATTCTTCTGTTATGAAGATGTATAAGAAATACCGTAGCGTAAAGGGCGACTTTGGCGCAGATTACAAAACCAAGAGTGGAACAAAGCGGTGTGAGTTTTACAATGAAGGATTTAGGCGTAATAACAATATCGCACCTGAATTTGTAGACATTATGCCGAAATACAGAGGGCAGATAAAACCGAATAGTCTTGCAGGACGTTTAAAAAGCGGACAATGCGAGATGTGCGGAGCAAACCCCGTGAAAGTGTATATGCACCATGTAAAGCGCTTAAAAGATTTGAACGCTGATAATGAATTTGATGAACTGATGTTACTGAAAAGGCGGAAGTCATTGGCTCTCTGCCCGAAATGCTACGAAGAAGCAAAGACAAAATCACTTAAACTATGAAAGATGGCGAGCCGTGTACATCGAGAGGTGTAAGCACGGTTCTGGAGGGGGTTACGCCAAGACCACGGACGAAAGGAAGTATGGCGTGGCGTTTCCTACCTTATGAGCTTTATACGATCATGCGTTACCTGCAGTACGATACCATCCAGAAGATGGGTCTGGGACATTTTGACTCCTGGGCCGCCGCTTTTGGGGAGACAGTGACGGCGATAGAGTTATCGCCGGAAGGTACGGGCTACCGTGCAAAAACACGGTTCGCCCGTTTTTTTAATCTTCCGGAGTTAATTTCCCTGTTTAAAGAATCTGCTGATATTCAGACAGCGGATATGCTGCACCTCCCTGTGCCTGAAGCAGAGTACATCAATGAGGTATTGAAGCCCAGCCCGGAGCAGGAAGATCTGGTCAGTACCTTTGCTGACCGGGCGGAAATGGTGCGGGCCGGCGCTGTGGAGCCTCGTGAAGATAACATGCTTAAGATCACCAATGACGGACGTAAGTGCGCCCTGGATCAGAGACTTATCAACGATATGCTCCCGGATTACCCGGACAGCAAGGTAAACCGTTGTGTAAAAAATGCCTTTGATATCTGGCAGGAGACCGCACAGAACCGTTCCACACAGCTTATCTTCTGTGACCTTTCCACACCGAAAAATGACGGCTCTTTTAATGTATATGATGATGTGAGGGAAAAGCTGGTGGCAAAAGGCATTCCCAGGGAGGAGATCGCTTTTATCCATGAAGCAGGGACAGAGACAAAGAAAGCGGAACTATTCGCAAAAGTCCGTTCCGGAAAGGTGCGTATCCTGCTTGGTTCCACACCAAAGCTGGGTGCGGGAACCAATATTCAGGACAGGCTGATCGCTCTCCATCATCTGGACTGCCCGTGGAAGCCGGCAGACCTGGAACAGCAGGAGGGGCGTATTCTCCGGCAGGGAAACCAGAATAAAAAGGTAAAAATCTTCCGGTATGTGACGGAAAATACCTTTGATGCGTATATGTGGCAGATTTTGGAGAATAAGCAGAAGTTTATCAGCCAGATCATGACTTCAAAAAGCCCTGTCCGTGCTTGTGAGGATGTGGATGATGCGGCGCTTTCCTATGCGGAGATCAAGGCTCTTGCCACGGGAAATCCGTATATCAAGGAAAAGATGGATCTGGACATCCAGGTGAGCAAGCTGAAACTGATGAAAGCCAACCATACCAGCCAGAAGTACCGTTTGGAGGAGGATATCGCTAAAAATTATCCTATGCAGATTACAGCGGCGAAAGAACGTCTGGAGGGTCTGAAATCCGATTCCCAGGCAGTGAAGCCGCTCTTGGAAAAGGGGAAAGAAAAGGACGAGTTTTCCATGACGATTGGCGGCAAGGAATACACGGACAGAAAAGAGGCGGGGACAGCGCTGATCGCTGCCTGCGCCGGGCTAAAGGCGGTGAAAACCTCCGGGCAGGTCGGGGAGTTTTACGGATTCCAGATGAGTGCGGAGTTTGACAGCTTTAACCAGAAATATATGGTGACGTTGAAACGCCAGTGCAGCTATAAGATTGAGGTCGGGAAGGATGCCCTGGGGAATCTGCAGAGGATCAGCAATGCGCTGTCCGGTATTGAAAAGAGAGTGGCAGAGACACAACAGAAACTGGAAACATTACAGCAGCAGTTAGAGACAGCGAAAGAGGAAGTGGCAAAACCCTTTGACGAGGAAGAAGAACTGGCGGAAAAGTCTGAACGTCTGGCAGAGCTGAACGTTCTATTGAATATGGACGAAAAAGCCCCCTCGGAAGCGCTTGGAGCGGAGGAGGTGACAGAGGCGGCAGACCAGCCGAGAAGCAAGGTAAATTATGCCGGGAGGGTAGCGGAGGAAGCCGTTGTTGCGGACAGCCCCCGCAGACCGTCTGTACTGGAAAAACTGGAAAATGCGAAAACCCGGATTGCAGAACAGAGGGGCAGCCATCCTTCGGCTGTGAGGAAACAAGCAGTGGAACTTTGATTTGTATAGAAATCCCGTCAGGAATCTGGCGGGATTTTATGCTAGAAGAAAGGAAAGTAAATGTCACAGATACAATACAACTTTAATAAAAATGACGAGTACCGTACTCCGGCTTATGCGGTATATCCAATCCTGAAACGCCTGAAAAAGAATACATCTATATGGTGTCCCTTTGATAAGAGCGACAGCCAATATGTGAAAGTGTTCCAGGCGCATGGTTTCCATGTGGTTTATGGGCATATCCAGACGGGGCAGGATTTTTTTGATTTTCCAGTACCCTCTTGTGATTATATCGTCAGCAATCCTCCATACAGTCGGAAAGGGGAAGTATTTCAGCGGTTATTTGAACTGCAGATTCCTTTTGCTATGCTGATCAATTTCCAGGGGATTTTTGATCAAAAGGACAGATTTGAAATGTTTCGACAGCAGCGCATAGAGCTGCTGTGGCTAAGCCCCAGAGTGAATTATGATACAGACAATCAAAGAAAAAGCACAAGGGTTCCATTCCAGAGCTGTTATCTCTGCCAGGGGATTTGTAAACGGCAACTGGAATTTGATTACCTGGATACAAGTTTATTGGAATAGAGGGGGACAGATATGGCGGAAAAAGACAGAAACAAGAAAATGAAAGAGATTATGGAGCGTCTGGAACAGGGAGTAAAGGAAATCTTTACTTCGGAAATGTACATGGAATATTTGAAAACCATGTCGCAATTTCACAATTACAGTTTTAACAATACGCTCCTGATTCATCTTCAGAAGCCAGATGCAAGCCTTGTTGCCGGGTATCAGGCATGGCAGAAAAAGTTTAAACGGCAGGTCAGGCGTGGGGAAAAGGGGATACAGATCATTGCCCCGGCACCGATCCGGGAAAAGGAAGAAGTCGAGAAGATCGATCCGGCTACTATGGAGCCGGTCTTAAAACCGGATGGTACGCCGGAAACGGAAGAAGTGGTGTACACCATTCCCCGTTTCCGAATCACCACGGTATTTGATGTGTCACAGACAGAGGGAGAGCCGTTACCGGAATTGGAGACACCAGAACTGACAGGGAGTGTGGGAAATTATGAGATTTTCATGCGGGCCATTCAGGATGTTTCTCCAGTGCCGTTTCGGTTTGACGAGATCGAAAGCGGGGCTAAGGGATATTACAACAGTATAGAGAAAGAGAATGTGATCCAGGAAGGTATGAGCGAGATGCAGACTGTGAAAACAAGCATTCATGAAACCGCTCATGCAAAACTACATGACAGGGATCTTATGGAAGAACTGGGGGAGAAAAAGGATCAAATGACAAGGGAGGTTGAAGCGGAAAGCATAGCTTATACGGTCTGCCAGCACTTTGGTCTGGATACCTCTGATTATTCTTTCCCTTATATTGCCGGCTGGAGCAGTGATAAGAATATGAAAGAACTCCGGGATTCCATGGACACTATCCGGAAAACCGCCGGAGAAATGATCGATCAGATAGAAGAAAGGATACGGGAGATCCAGAGGGAAACGCAGCGTCATCAGGAGAACGCACTTTTTGAGGAAACACAGGACAGATATGGGATTTACCAGATTCGTGAGGACGGGGCCGGAACAGCATACCGTTTTATGGGTATGGCGTACCTGCAGGAGAAAAATCTGGCTGTGGATGGCGCTGATTACCAGTTTGTCTACGGAGATGAACTGAAAGAAGGAGACACCCTGGAAACATTATATGAAAAATTCAATATTGCACATCCAGAGGACTATACGGGTCATTCTCTGTCTGTGAGTGATGTGGTGGTATTGAAGAAAGACGGGGAACTGACTGCCCATTATGTTGACAGCTTTGGATATCAGGAGCTGGCAGATTTTGTTACCCAGAGAAGAAAGACACAGGAAATCCAGACGGTGAAACAAGAATACCCGCCGCTTTATCTGTCAGATCTATCCTACGCTATGGAGCATAAAAATGTGGATGCTTATCTGGACTCCCGGAAGCTGAACCTGGACTGTAAGAAGGCAATTGAAACAGCGATTAGCGAACATTTTGACGGGTATCATTTGGCAGAGGATGCCGCATCAGATGTGGTAGAGGCATACGGATCAGAGAGTGTGTCATTTGTGCTTGCCTGTACTGTTCAGCATCTTAAAGCTGACGGGCGGCTTTCAAAAGAGACAAAGGAATGGGCGGATAGCTTTAAAATTCCGGAGAATATCAGCCGTGGCATGGATTTAAACGCCGATTATGTTGTGACGAGCCACCCGGCGGTGCTGGACGGTTTTATTGACCTTGCGAGGCAGACAATAGGAGCAAGGGAACAGCTTATAGAGAAAGAGACGACACAGGTAACGGCAGAGACAAAAGGCTTTCGGGCAGAGGGATATTTCGGAACCTGGCATACGGCTGAAGCAAAAGAGATTGCTGGGGAGATGTTTTACCGGATGGAACATGATGAATATGGCGATACTGTGGCCGGTATTATTTTAGATGCGGACGGGAAGCTGGTTGCGGAGGACTTGGAGCATGGATTCGATGCCGGTGCCATGGAAGCGGTCACGGAGTATTTGTATGAGAAAGTACCGGAACCGTTTATTAAGCAGTTTTATGTGGTAAATGACGCATATGGGGACAAAGCAGACCGGGAATATCAGTATTTCGCCACACTGGAGGAAGCCCTGGGAACTTATCATGTTCAGCCAAACCACTTAGACAAACAGCTCGGTATGGAAAGCCGGGAGCCTGTCACTTCCAGGATGCTCCTGATCTGCTGTAAAAACGGAATTGAGGAAGTAGAAGATATTGAAAAGGTATCTTTAAGCGGGAAGTGGATGAATCCGGAAGTGACGGATGCTGTGAACCGGGCCGTCTTTTATCTGGATAACCGGGATATGGAGGCGGTCTATTTCCTTCCGGGAATGGAGCAGTATTTTTTTATTCAGTCCACAGATCGCGGGTATGATTATACCTTTTATGATGCGGATTACCGGGAGATTGACGGGGGTATCTATGAAAATGAGGATGTTTCCGAGCAGGAAGCGATTGAAGATATCCTCTCCGGCGAAGCCGGCGGGAAGCCTGTCAATTACAAAGTAATGGAACTGGAAGGATTTTTAGATGAAGTGGAAAAGAGGCAGGAGATTGCCACGATGCAAAAAGAGGCGTCTATCTGTTTTTATGCTGCCGAGTGCATGGAGTTCCCGGTGATGGGGGAGTATTACGACAATCTGACACTGGAGGAAGCCTTCCAGAAATACAAAGAAATCCCATCGGAACGGATAAACGGGATCAAAGGGATTGGTTTCCGGCTGGAAGATGGAAGTATGTATGACGGGGATTATGAGCTTATGCGGGCAGGAGTGATCTCAAAAGATGCGATTGAACTGGTTCCCCATTATAAAGAGAGTCCATTGGTGCAGAAAGCCATGGCGGATCTGGAAGAAATGCTGATAAAGGAGAACCAGAAAGAAAATGAAGTGCAGCCAAAGTACGAGTCTGGCAGAGAAGAACAGGATAAACCGGTACAGAATGTACAGAAGCAGGAAGCAGAAAAGCCTACCGGAGTTCGCCAGTCCGTACTTGCGGCGCTCCGGGAACGTCAGGCAAAACAGAAAGCCCAGGAACAGAAAGAGGAACAGAAAGCGGAAAAGAAAAGCCAGGGACACAGGAAAGGAGAACCGGAGATATGAGAGTAAGATTTGAAGAAGATGAACGTTTTGTCATAGCAATGTTTAAAAAGAACTGCCGGACGGAAACCATGCAGGAGATTCGCAGGATACTTCCCTTTGTGAAAGAAGATACGGAGATGCTCACACTTGTAAACAGTACGCTAAAAAAGATGGAGCAGCTAACAGATCAGGAATTTTCTGTAATGGATCTGGAAGAATACCGGCAGGAATCGGCGGAGGGAGAGGAATAGTGGAAGTCAATCAGTTTGCATGGTATCAGCTAAAGACAACGCCGGAAAACCGCCTGATCCGGTTCCGCTGTTATAAGGAGCTGCAGGAGAAGAAAATCCCGGTGCGCCATGAGAATTATGGGCAGGTATATCTGGGGCGAATGAAAAACGGCGATACGCCTGCAAGCATCCGGAAACGTCTGGAAGAACATCCGCCCCGTTCCATAGCCTGCCATTCCCTTAGTGTCAGTGATGTGCTTGTCTTAAACAGCAATGGTGAGACTACCGCTTACTATGTGGATAAAGAGGGATTTATCGTGATTGCGGGGTTTCTTCGCCTGGGTTCTTCCTGTGCGCCGATCTCCTATGATACGACAGATTTCCATATCGAGGGAAAAGAGGGAAGCTGGCTTGCCTATGACAGCATTATCATAGATGGCCGGGAATTTTTCCTGATGGAACATACCGCTTATGGGGCACAGGCGGCAAATGTAGTCCTTGATGGAGACGGGAATTTGGTGGTAGACAATGTTTTCCATGGGTTTGACGAAGCTGTCAAACAGCAGATTCGGGAGTATCTGCACCCGGAGAAAGAGGAACTGTCAGAAGTAAAACAGGAAAAGCCGGCGTTAGAAAACTGGCAGAAAGCCTATGAAAACGGGGAATATCTGCGGAGCGCAGAGATTACGGAAGAACAGAATTATAATATGATCGATGGGCGTATGAATAATCTGCCATTGAAACCACGAAAGATTGGGGAACGTATCTCTGTACTGGATCGGCTCCATCTGAAGCAGGCGGAGATTGCCAGAAAGAGCGGGAAGCCTGTACCGCAGATGACAGCGGAAGAAGAAATGGAGCGGAGAAGAAAATAAAAAAGAGGAAGATGTTTTGCTCATGGGGGCAGGCATCTTCCCTTTTTTATGGACACAAGGTCAGGAACGTGCGTTATCTTTTTCCTGTTCATTCTGCCTGGAACGGTCTTTCCCCAGGAATGTCGCTATGTTTGTCTGGACAGTATGCAGTTCTTTTTCATATCCCCGGAGATTCTGGTATGTTTCGTACTGGCTGTTTTTCCGTGCGGTCAGCTTTTCTTTTTCTGCTTTGAGCAGTTTCATGGATGGCAGTTTTCCATCTTCCGAGCGTTCCTTCAGTACCTTCCGTGCAGTCTCATATAAGGTGATTTCCGTCTGGTGTTCCTGACGGAACTTCTTCTTATTTTTGCTGTTAAGAAACTGTCGGTACACGGATTTATTTGCCAGATATTGTCCGGTATAATGGATCTGTTCATTGATCTCCCGCAGTTCCTTTTCAGTAGAGCGGAGCGCCTTTCGCATATCGGCTGTCTGCGCCTGTGCTTTGGAAAAAGCAGCTTTCAGATCATCTTCCGTATCGTATCCATGCTCCTGGATATAGGCAACTGTTTTTGCCATCTGCTGTAAATTAGACAATCGTACTTTCCGAGCATAAGCGGAACTTGCCTGGGCTTTAGCGCAATTCTGCAGGTCAACTACAAGCCGGAGTTCGGATCTGATAAAGACGAAAGGTGGAAGGTCGCTTTGCACCACAAAGGATGTTCTGTTTTTCTCCCATACGGACTGCAGGGTTTCCTTTTCGTACTGCGTTCCCAGGCTTCTTCCTGTAATGTATTTCCCACGCTCCGGATGGAGATAGCTGAACCGCCCACGGCTGATCTTGAGTGTAACATGATAGTTGTCTGAAAGCTGCTTTTGAAATTCCTCCAGACTGCGGGCGGAAGCGGATGCCTTGTCAATGGCATTTCGGAGAAAATCTTTCTGTGTCTCAAATTTTGTTTTGCGTGGTGTGATACCGCCGACAGTCATTTCCTGGTTTAACCGTTCCAACTTTTTCTGTCCCCTGCGCCGTGCATGATATTCCCGGTCAGTTATTTTTTTTTCAGCAGGAGAGAGCAGATCAACCTGGTGGAGCTGCTCCCTCTGGCACAGATCCATCACATCTTTTTTCAGATAGGAGAGATAATCTTTTGTGAGATGATGTTTATAACCGGCATGGGAATCGCAGGGACGCTCCATAAAGTCCTGACGCACTACATCATGTTTCCGTAAGCTGTTGATGACGATATGCACATGGATGTTGCCACTTTTATTATTGCCGTCTGTATGGGTACAGACTAAAGCCTGGTGACCGGGAAAATTTTTCCGTGCGTACTCCAGGCCGAGCTGCTGCGCCCGCTCTCCGGTCAGCCCGCTTTCTTCCACATCCTTCGGATCAAAACTTAAAATATAGTGATGGGATTTAATTTCATCAAAAGTCTGATTCTTACGGTACTGTGCATTTAACTCTTTACATTCCATATCAAAAGTAAAAGGATCACAGTTGATGCCGTCTAGATAATATTCCTCCCTGGGGATCAGTCTGCCGTTTTCATCCAGGATCGGCTTCATGGTGTCCTCATTATATTGAAACATCAGATAACGCTGTGCCTCCCCATAATCGGCATTTTTACTGGCGATATGTTTCAGGATTGCCATGGTAAGAGTCTCCTTTCTGGACAGAAGTATCTCCCGGAGAGAGGGAGAGGAAGTCTCCTGCCATTTTCAGAACTTCGTACTTCATCTCATAAATGTCGGAAATCCCCTGGTCAATTTTTTTTCGCATTTCCTGTGAATGGATACCGCCGCTGTTAAAGTGGCGGGCAATCTGATTTAGATTACTCCCGATCTTGCCAAACTCTGCAATCAGTTTTTTCAGTTCCGGCAGATCTGCCACAATTTCATATTTGATTTTCACCTGTTTCCCCGTGACTTGTTTCCGGATATACTCTGCGAGGGGAAGGCTTGCGGATTCTGCAAGGGATAAAAGGCGTTCATACTCTGTGTCCGTGAAACGGAGCATGACGGGGTGGGTGCGCCTCAGTTCCTTTTGTTTTCTTGGTCTAGCCATAAAATTCCTTTCTGCTAAAACTTGTATTCATACTATAAGCCGATTTAAAGAGCATAAAGAGAACGAAATGAATATTTTTAAAATGATTTTTTTTCGTGATGGGAACCGATCACGCTGCGACTGTCTTTCACAGGAGCCGTAATAACACATTAAATAAATGCGCTGGAACCGAGGGTATGGGGAGCGGAATCCCCATCAAGTTTGCCGGGTAAGCAAAAGCCATGAAGTGGGTTTTGAGTTACGCAGGCGAAACTTGCTCTGGAAGAGTAGAAAAGCCCTTCATAATAAAAGCCGATTTTGGGAATAGACTGCGAAGGAGCAATTTTCAATTTATGAGAAAATTTAACAATGGATCAGCAGACAGAAAAAAGTGTTAATTTAGAGCATTTAGAAGGAGCATTCCG
>ENA-ORLW01000659-ORLW01000659.1-human-gut-metagenome-genome-assembly--contig:-NODE-659-length-46859-cov-3.847869_pt1 | contig 46859 bp, 35 predicted proteins | sample MGYA00243017_ERZ508829 | MGnify/ENA primary metagenome ERZ508829 (study PRJEB26277, sample SAMN04329776) | human gut metagenome | biome: human-associated habitat | host: Homo sapiens | place: USA...
CATGCGGTATAAGAGAGCTTAAAGAAGAAGTCGGTGCAGTTTCCGACAATATCACTTATTTAGGAAAGCTTTATCCGACGGTCGCTTATGATACAGAGGTAATCTATATGTATATGGCTCAGGATTTGAGTTTCGGGAATCAGGATTTAGATGATGATGAATTTTTAGATGTAGTAAAAATTCCGCTGGATAAGGTTTATCAAATGGTTATGAATGATGAAATACCTGATGCAAAAACGCAAATAGCTGTTTTAAAAGCGTGGTCAATTCTCCGCAAATAAATTAAAGCGTTCAGAATTTTCTGAACGCTTTTTATGTTTCTTATAAACCTGTTTTATTCATTTTCTTTTTCAATTGCCTGAGCCGGTGATTCGTCAATAACCGCAACTGTTGTTTTATAAACTTTTCTGCTGAATATGATACAGAGGAAAAGCGACATTATCTCAGCGATAGGGAAAGCTCCCCAAACGGCCTTTAACCCGATAATTTTAGAAGATATATATGCTACGGGAATAAGCACAATAAGCTGACGTGCAACAGAAATTATCAGACTGTACACTCCATGTCCCAATGCCTGAAATGCACTGATGATAATTATACAGAATCCGGCAGGAATAAAGCTCAGTGAAATTAACCTTAAAGCAGGTATTCCAATGCTGAGCATCTCGTTTGACGCTTCAAAAAAGCCGAACAGAACCTGAGGAATAGTCCAGAAAATTATCACTCCGAGTGCCATGTAGGAAATAGAAATTATTACGGCAAGTTTTAATACAGAAATAATTCTGCTTTTATATTTTGCTCCGAAGTTGTATGCGACAATAGGCACGAGTCCGTTTGTAAGACCGAATATCGGCATAAATATAAAGCTTTGAAGCTTGAAATATATTCCCACAACAGAAACAGCAGTAGGTGTAAAGCTTATGCATATTTTGTTTAAAAGATATGTCATAACAGAGGTAACCGACTGCATTATAATTGACGGAAAACCAACTGCATATATCTTTTTAATCAAATGACCTGAAGGTCTGAATCCTTTTAAATTAACATTGATTTCTTTGTTTTTTACAGTGTTGAGAATTGCACCCATAATCATTGCGATTATCTGTCCGAGTACTGTAGCGACAGCAGCACCTTTTACTCCCATTTTAGGAAAACCGAATAATCCGAATATTAAAATAGGGTCAAAGATTATGTTTATAATAGCTCCTGTGCCCTGCATTATCATGCTGTATATTGTTTTTCCTGTCGACTGCAGCAGACGTTCAAAAGTTATCTGCATAAATACACCAAGTGATGCAACAGTTACAATTTTCAGATAGCTGGTTCCGAAAGCTATGATTTCTTTGTCATCAGTCATTGCTGTATAAAAAAACTCTGAAAAGAAGAATCCTAAAATCGCAAATGCTATCCATGTTATAAAAGCCAGAAATATGCCGTTTTTTGCGGAATCGCTTGCTTGTTTGAATTTTTTTTCACCAAGTGATTTTGATAAAAAAGAGTTAATACCAACACCGGTACCTGCTGCAAAAGCAATCATCAGACTTTGTACAGGAAATGCCATAGACACTGCGGTCAGTGCATTTTCAGAAATCTTTGCAACGAATATACTGTCAACAATGTTATAAAGTGCCTGAACCAGCATGGAAATTATCATTGGCAATGACATTGTTATAAGCAGCTTGTTTGTAGGCATTGTACCCATTTTGTTTTCCTTAGTATGGTTGTTATTTGTTTCTAAAGCTTCTGTCATTTTATTTCATTCCTTTCTGAATATTATAGGCTAGCTTGTACATATATCAAAATATTGTATCACAAGGGTATTTCTTTTTAATAATATATCTGTGAATAATTATAAAACAACTAAAATAGTTCTGCATTTTGTATTTAATACATATTGGTATTTCGCATTTGAATTTCTGTACTGTGCAAATCATATAATGTATCATACAGATTCAGTAGGAATTTAATGATATATATACAAAATTTATATTTTTTTTAATAACACATTGACAAATGCGGATAAAAGTGGTATCGTATATACATAAATTCATACTAAACATATATGAATAGTTTAGTTTATTAAAAAATGAAACGAGGTAATAATATGTCACAGAAATTAAACACCAAACTAAGAGAAAGAGAACTTCATTTTGAAACAAAACAGCTTCATATCGGTCAGGAAGAGGCTGATTCGGCAACAGGAGCAAGAGCTGTACCGATATATCAAACAACATCATATGTTTTTGATAACAGTGATCATGCCGAGGCGAGATTCGGTCTTGCTGATGCAGGTAATATTTACGGCCGTCTCACTAATCCTACACAAGATGTTCTGGAGCAGAGAGTAGCGGCTCTTGAAGGCGGTTCGGCCGGACTTGCAGTGGCGTCAGGTGCGGCAGCTATAACATACGCTATTGAAAATATTGCGGGAGCGGGAGATCATATTGTCGCAGCCAAAACGATATACGGAGGTACATATAATCTTTTAGAGCATACTCTTAAAGACTTCGGAATTGATGCTACTTTTGTTGATCCTGATGAAAGTGAGGGTGTTGTTCCGTTTGAACAGGCGATAAAGGATAACACAAAGGCTATTTTTATTGAAACACTCGGAAACCCGAATTCAAACATAATCGACATTGATGCTCTTGCTGAGCTGGCACATAAGAAAGGAATTATTTTAATAGTAGATAATACATTCGGAACACCTTATTTAATAAGACCTATTGAACATGGTGCTGATATTGTCGTTCATTCGGCAACAAAGTTTATCGGCGGTCACGGAACTTCTTTAGGCGGTATTATTATTGAAAGCGGAAAGACTGACTGGAAAGCAAGCGGCAAATATCCGGGTCTGACACAACCATGTGAAAGCTATCACGGTGTGGTATTTGCAGACGCTGTTCCGAATGCCGCATTTGTAACAAGAATAAGAGCTGTGCTTCTTCGTGACACAGGGGCGGCAATTTCACCGTTTAATGCATTTTTGCTTTTACAGGGGCTTGAAACTTTGTCATTGAGAGTTGAGAGACATGTTGAAAATACTTTGGCAGTAATAGATTATTTAAAATCTCAGCCGTTAGTTGAAAAAATCAATCATCCGTCTATAGAAGAAAACGGTTATAAAGAGCTTTATGATAAATACTTCCCAAACGGCGGAGGTTCGATTTTCACCATCGAAATTAAGGGCGGAATAAAAGAAGCTAAGAAGTTTATTGATAATCTGGCTGTGTTCTCACTTCTTGCAAATGTAGCTGATGTTAAATCTCTGGCAATACACCCTGCAACAACAACTCATTCACAGCTTACTGAAAGTGAACTTTTAGCACAGGGTATAAAGCCCAATACAATCCGTCTGTCAATCGGCACAGAAAACAAAGCGGATATTATATATGACCTTGATGAGGCTTTTCGTTCAATCGGCTGATAATATAAAAAATATAAGTCCTGTACCGTTAAAGGTGACAGGACTTTTTTTCAATTCAAAAATTCAGGTCGATTCTTTTTAAAGAAAGAACTGCAAGAAAGTTTTTTCTAATAAATGATTTAAACAGTTTATGATTTATTTCACTGTATCAGTTTATATTTTATACTCAATGCCTGCTTGGTTCAAACAGGTTTCCATTATTCTCATAACATCCAAAGTATCTGAGTGAGGTATAATGTCACTTTGAAGTTTTCCTTCTCTTAAACACTTATTCACTTCCAGAATTTCAAACTCATAACCATTGAACATATAAGGCAGAACTTGCTTGTCGATAATATTTCCCATGCTGTCATAAAGAGATGCTTCTGCCGTGCAGAAAAACCAGTTACCCATAACGATTCTTCCTTTGTCACCGACTATAATTGCTTTGTTTTCATTTTCAAAATCAAATCCGCAGAATGTAATACCATAAGCGTCTTTATACTTTAAAATTATACTGTCATCATAGTCAACATCAGTTTGTCCTTTTATAGAGTATGTGTGAATTTCATCGGGGTGGTTTCCTAAAAAAGAGCATACAAAAGTTATCGGATAAACACCTAAATCCAGTATTGCACCGCCGCCCAGACTGTTAATAAAAAGTCTGTCATTTTCATCATATGAAACTGCATTTGAAAAATCGGCTTTTATCATTTTTATATTCCCAATTAATCCTTTTTCTGCCCATTCCTTTGCTTTGTTGAACGCAGGAAGAAACTTCATCCACATAGCCTCCATAAGGAACAATCCTTTATCTTTGGCTAAGTCCATGAGTTCCTCGAACTCGTCTGCACAAAGGCAAACAGACTTCTCACACAAAACATTTTTACCGGCATTTAAACAGAGTTTGACATTTTCATAATGACAGCTCATTGGAGTTGCAATATATACAACATCTATATCGGGGTCTGAAACCAATTCTTCATAACTTCCGTAAGCCCTTTTGATATTGTGTCTTTTTGCAAAGTCGGTTGACTTGTCTTGCGAACGTGAAGCAACAGCTAAAAGCTCCATATTGTTATTTGAATCTGATTCTAAGAATTTCATTGCTTTAGCAACTGTTTCCGCAATTTTTCCTGTGGCTAAAATTCCCCAATTGATTTTTTTCATAGAATGGTCCTTTCTGATAAGTTTTTTATAAATATCGGTACGATACATTAATGAAAGTATAGCTTAAATTTTAATTTGTGTCAACGTTTTGATAAAATTCAGGCTTTTATCTGTGCTTAGTATTAATCACGTATCTTCCTTGAAAAAAGCTATAAAATATGATACAATTATTTTATATTTATTGTACTATAATCAGAGGACTGATATAATGATATATTTTGATAATGCAGCGACAACAAAACCTTGTGCCGAATCGGTGAGTGCCGTATGTGAAGCTTTAAAAACTAACTGGGGTAATCCTTCAAGTCTTCATGGGCTGGGGCTTAAAGCCGAACAAACTGTTAGCCTGGCAAGAGATGAGATAGCTAAGGCTTTGGGTGCAGACAGTGAGAGTATTTATTTCACTTCGGGTGCGACAGAAAGCAATAACCTAAGCATTTTCAGTGCGGCTAAAACTTTAGGCAGGCATAAAAAGAAAATAGTCACAACGGCTATAGAACATCCGTCGGTTTCACAGCCGATAAAATATCTTGAGGAAAACGGTTTTGAGATAGTTCGTATTTCACCTGATAATTCGGGAGAAATAAAGCCTGCGGATATTATTTCGGCGGTTGATGATAATACCTGTTTAGTGACATGTCAGCTTGTCAATAATGAAACAGGATATATACTTCCTATAGCAAAGGCTTATAAAGCTGTTAAAAGACTGTATCCGAAAGTTATAACTCACTGTGATTGTGTCCAAGGGTTTATGAAGCTGAATATAAATGCGAATAATCTGGGTGCCGACCTTATCAGCTTAAGTGCACATAAAATTCACGGACCTAAGGGAATAGGTGCTTTATGTGTAAAAAAAGGCGTAAGAGTGCTTCCTGTAAACTACGGAGGCGGTCAGGAAAAAGGAGTGCGTTCAGGAACAGAGGCTGTACCTAATATAGCCGGCTTCGGTGCAGCAGTTGAAGTTTTTTCAAGCAGTATTGCCGATAGATATGAAAAGATGTGCGAGCTTTCTTCTTATCTTGAACGGCAGATTCAAGGCATTGATGGTGTTTCTGTTAAAAAGTTCAGTGAAAGCTCACCTTATATTGTAAGCGTTACGGTTGATAATATAAAATCTGAAACGCTGCTTCATTATTTAGAGCAAAAAGGCATTTATGTTTCAAGCGGTTCAGCTTGTTCAAAGGGTAAAAAGAGCGATGTTTTGAAAGCATTTAACTATAACGGCAAAGAGCTTGATACAACACTTCGGCTGAGTTTTTCACATGAAAATGAAAAGTTTGAGATTGATGAGTTTATAAAGAATATAAAAAATGCACAGACAGAGCTTGTTAAAATAAGATGATAATTAAAATTAATACATATCGTGTTTTGGTTGAAAGGAAATAAATAAATGAAAGAAATTATTTTATGCAAATACGGTGAGATTGCACTGAAAGGATTAAACAAAAGAAACTTTGAGGACGTTTTAATGAAAAACGTGAAAAGAAGATTAAATCCTATAGGTAAGTTTCATTATACAAGGGCACAGTCTACTATTTATATAGAGCCTCTTGATGATAACATTGATATGGATGAGGTTATAAATAAGCTTAAAAAGATTTTCGGAATAGCTAAAATTTCACGCAGTTTTGAATGTGAAAAAAGCTTAGAGGGAATAAATAAAACCGCTGTTCCGGCATTAGAGGACGAGCTTCTCGGTGCAAAGACATTTAAGGTTGAAACCAAAAGAGCTGATAAAACATTTTATCTTAAATCGCCTGAGATTTCTATGGAAGTCGGCGGAATGATTTTAGACGCTTATCCTCATCTTGAGGTTGATGTTCACAACCCTGATGTCACAGTACTTGTTGAAATCCGTGAGAATAATGCTTATGTCAGTGCAGGCAAGCTTGACGGTGCGGGAGGAATACCTATCGGAACTTCAGGAAGAGCAATGCTTCTTCTGTCAGGCGGAATAGACTCACCTGTTGCAGGATATATGATTTCAAAGCGAGGAGTCGTTTTAGACGCAATACATTTTGAAGCACCGCCTTATACCTCTGAGCGTGCAAAGCTTAAAGTTGTGAAGCTAGCAGAGCGTATGGCTGAGTATACAGGAAGAATTAAGTTCCATTGTGTTCCGTTCACTAAAATTCAGGAGGAACTGAAAAATAACTGTCCTGAGGATTTGTTTACTATTATAATGAGAAGACTTATGATGGAGATTTCGGACAGAATTTGCGAAAGAGACGGAATACAATGCTTAGTCACGGGGGAAAGTATAGGTCAGGTTGCGAGTCAGACAATGTATGCTATGGTTTGTACCGATGCTGCTGCTGACAGACCGGTGTTCCGTCCGCTTATCGGAATGGACAAATCCGAGATTATCGCAATATCACGGAAAATAGAAACATTTGATATTTCAATAGAGCCTTATGAGGATTGCTGTACTGTGTTCACACCAAAACACCCGAAAACCAAGCCGAGCATTAAAGAGGTTGAAGAGGGCCAGGCAATGTTTGATTTTCAACCGTTGATTGCCGAAGCAATAGAAAATACGACTTGTGAGTTTATTGAGGCGAAAAGATAGTTTTTGTGCATTTTGAATAACTTCCTCAAGATTTGTCGAAGTTTGTAATAGTTTCTAAACGATTACAAAGTAAAATGTAAAAATCTAAATAATGTCGATTTACTGTAATAAACCACAAGATATAGCGGTTAATGTCTGAATTTGGTTACAAAAAAGTAACAAAAGTTACGGCTTATTTAGATATTAAAAATTAACAAATTAAATATGCAGTAATAAAATGCTTGAAATTACTGTGAAAAATATATAAAAAAGGAGTTTGAAAAGGTTGCAATATAACAAATGTGACAAATCGGTAACAGAAAGTGTTGACACACTTGCTGAGTGTGTAGTAAAATATTGTTGTAACAAAAATTATTCCATAAGCACAGCCGAGAGCTTAACCGGCGGAATGATAAGTCAGTATGTAACATCTGTTCCCGGAGCTTCGGGGGTATTTGAACTCGGAGTTTGTTCTTATTCAGACAGAATTAAGAATGAAGTATTGGGTGTAAGACAGGAAACCTTATTAAGATATACGGCTGTGAGCAAGCAGACAGCAGAAGAAATGTCGCAAGGGATTAAGGATTTATCGGGAAGTGATATTGCAGTTGCTGTGACAGGGATTGCAGGACCTGACGGCGGTACTGATGAAAGTCCTGTCGGAACGGTTTTTGTGTCGGTAAGATTTAAAGAAGAGTGCCGGACTGAAAACTTATGCTTATATAAAAAGTATAAGAATCTTGGCAGAGAGGACATAAGATTATTAACAACAAAAGAAGCTTTTGAAATGGTTCTTGAGCTTGTAAAGAAAGCTGAGGTAGTTTAAATGTCAATTGAAAATGAGCTATCCAGTCTTGAAAACAGAGACGACAGTAATTTCTTTTTAAGAGTGTTAAAGTATTTTTGTCCATGGAAAGGCGACTCGATTTCAGATATAATCAGAAAGATAATCTTTATAGCATCAATTGTTATCTTCTGTGTGTCGCTGGGCGAGCTGATTGATTTTTATAACGGCAGTGATGAAGAATATCAAACACTTGCAAAAATTCAGGAGTTTGAGCCGGGTACAAATGAAGAATCAGCGGCAAAGGCAGAATTACCTAAGCAGGATTTGTTAATCCCTGAGAAGATGCTGCCTAAATGGTATGAGCTTTACTCGCTTAATCAGGACATTATCGGCTGGGTAAAGATTGATACATTCAGAGCAAAAAAGAATGACCCGAAAACTTGCTTTATCAACTATCCTGTGGTTCAGGTAGATGATAATAAAGAGTATCTTCATAAAGATATTTACGGAAATACGCTGGAGTCGGGAACACTTTTTGCGGATTATTTTGTTCCGATAACACCGTTTCACAGACCTGATGTTATAACCGTTTACGGTCATAACATGAGAAGTGTGGGAACAATGTTCACTCATTTGGGTGAATATAAAAGAGGAGTTAAGTTTTTAAAACAAAACCCTATCATTGATTTTGACACGCTGTATACCAATGGTGAAAGATACATAATCATTGGTGCTTATATAGCGAATTATAAAGAGAGTCAGGACGACGGAGAAGTATTCTATTATTGGAGATTCACCGACTTTGACAATGATAAATATACATTCAAAAAGTTCAAAGAAGGTATTGATAAGAGAACATGGTATTCCAATGATATAGACTGCAGGGAAGATGACGAGTATTTAACTCTTTCGACTTGTTCTAATGAAGTCGACGATTTAAGATGGGTCATCACAGCAAGAAAAATCCGTAAGAATGAAAAAGAAAAAGATATTGAGAAAATGGTTGACTCATATCAGAAAAAGGAAGACAAAGATATTTATCTTCCGAAATGCTGGAGAGATGTTTGGGGTCAGGTGACTATGTATAAAGGCTGGGACTACTAAACAATTCAGTATACAAAACGGTTAATTACTGCTTTTGCAGTAAAATAAATTTTTATAATTTCAAAAATTCTTGGAGAGGAACATTTTGAAATTTAGGCAGCTGTTTTTTTATGCTGTCGGAAAGGCAAAGTGATTGAAATGAAGCAGAAGGGCACTGTTGAAGGGGTCTCTCGTAAGCTCAATGAATTTGAGCTGAACGGAAAAACTTTCTTCAAAGGACTGGGAGCTAAGCTAAGTATCGGACTTGCCGGAGCATTAGCAATCGGAGCTATTTCATTAACAGCTCTTGCTGATAACGAGGCTATCCTTACAAGCGATGCAAACACCGAAGCATCAACAACCACAACCCAGATTAATCAAACACAGGCAACAACAACCGAATCAGCTACAATGAGCTGGTGGAAAGCAGGAGTTTCTGAGTATGATTTAACTCAGACTGAAGAAGCAACAGAAAAGGTTACTGCTGCTGAGAAATCTTCAGGCAAAACAACGGCAGTGAGAGAGAAAGATACTGTCAAGGCAACTGCTACTGTTGCAGCAAGGACAAAAAAGAGTGCGGTAAATAAAGAGAAAAGTACTGCAAAAAAGGACAACAAAAAGACTAACACAAAAAGTGTAAATAAAAAGACAACAACAATTATCGACAATTTATATGTTCAGGAGGATGTAAAGCTCAGAAAAGAGCCTAATACATCATCTGATGTGATTAAAATTGTCAGTCAGGGAACAAAGGTTATTGTTACCGGTGAAGAGGAAAATGGTTTTTATCCTGTTAAGGTCGGAAGCAAGTCAGGATATATTATGGCTTCATACCTAGGTTCAAAACCGACTAAAGTAACAACAACAGAAGAAAATTTATCTAAGGAATGCTTGGGTACATTTAAAATTACCGCTTATTCGGCAAGTTCTTCTGCAAGAACTGCCAGCGGAACAAAATGTAAAGCAGGCAGAACTATTGCTGCTCCAAGCAGATTTGCGTTCGGAACAAAGCTGATGTTTAACGGTAATGTATACACTGTTGAGGACAGAGGCGGAGCAATTGTAAACAATGTTCTTGATTTATATGTTGATTCCGAAAGCGAAGCTATTAAGTGGGGAGTAAGATACTTTAAGGTTTATAAAGTTAATAACTAAGTTCTCTATGCAAAATAACCGATAAGAAAGTCGATGTCTCTATTGACTTTCTTATTTTTTTGTATTATTATAAAAATGTGTAAAAGTTTTTGACATTTTTTCAAAGAAGAAGTCCTTTTTATTGGTTTTAAAGGAATTTTATTCTTTGTTAAAAATGTATTTGGAAAGAGGCGTAAACGGTGTATAAAACTAAAGCGTTTTTTGATAAAATGAGAAATAAAAATATCATATTTGTTATAAGCTTTATTTTATGTGCAGGTATAATTTCATTTGTTGCTTTTGACACAAATGAAAATGACAGCAAGTCTGTTCAGGCGAATAATCATAATTCAACGTCAGTCACTGCCACTATGACATGGTATAAAGCAGGCCCTGACGCATATGAGCTTGATTCGGAAATTGCAGATTTTAATAAAATATTAGCTTCTGATACAAGCACAGCAAATATCATGACCTCACAGAAAGTGAAAAAGGAAGATAAAACCAAGGCTCACGAAAAGGCGATAGAATCTGTCTCAGTATCAGTCGGCAAAATAAAGGCAGTTAAAAAGACTGCGGTTTTATCAAGAACTGCCGAAGCAAAAGTTAAAAAGACTGCAAGCAGAACAGTCACTGATGCAACGACTAAAAAAATAAAGAAGAAAAAGAAAAAAACTGCTGTTAAAACAGCAACTGTCACAACAGCTGTTACAAAAGCACATATTCCTAATAAATCTTCGTCAGGTACATATAAAACGAGAGATATATCTAAGGAAACCTATAAAATAAAAGATGCCTCGACAGGCAAGAAAATCAAGTCAAACGGATTTGATATCGTTTGTCAGATTGTAAACGGAGAAGTCGGACCTGCGTGGAGTGACGAAGCTATTAAAGCCCAGGCTGTTGCGGCATATACTGTTTTGAGATACAGCAAGGCAAACGGCACAACTCTTACACTTGCTGCCAAGCCGGGATATGACTCAAGGATTGAAAAGCTGGTTAAGTCTGTAGAGGGACTTGTATGTACATATAACGGAGAAGTTATAAATGCTGTGTTTACTGCTTCTACAGCTGGATGTACTGCGGATTCGGCAAATGTTTGGGGTGGAAGCCTGCCTTATCTGACATCTGTGGACAGCAAGTATGATGCACAATACGATCCGAACTACGGCGTTACTAAAACTATGTCAAAATCACTGGTAAAGACAATTCTCGAAAAGGAAGGTATAAAGCTTTCAAATAAGTCATCTGGTTGGATAAAGGTTTTATCGAATTATAATGGCAAATATGTTGCTAAGGCTTCAATTGACGGAAAGAAAACATTGAGCGGTGCAACAATCCGCAATATTATGGGACTTAAATCTACTGCGTTTACAGTTAAATATAGTAATGGAAACTTTATCTTTACTACATACGGATACGGTCATGGTGTGGGAATGAGCCAGTGGGGTGCACATTTCTATGCAAGCATAGGCGGATATAAATTCGATCAGATTTTAAAGCATTATTATAAGGGGATAAAGATTTCGTTGTAACGTAAAGGTGATTAGCGAGTCACCGTAGGTTCAGCTATTAATTAGAGATCGGTTCTGACCCAATGAACACTAAAAACTCATAATTTTGAAAGGAATGCTTCTATGAGAATAAAAAAAGTAATTACTTGTATATTGGCAGTTTGCACTATTATGGGATCTTTGTCATTGCAGGGAATTTTCCCTATTACAGGAGTGGCTGCTGATAACGGATTAATGCGTGATAGCATGACTGCACAGGAGTTTTCCGATGACATGGGACTGGGAATTAATCTGGGCAATACTATGGAGGCATATAATGCAAGCAACTGTGAGAGTTTATCTTATAAATGGCCTCCTATTGTGGGTAGCAACAAACCTCAGGATTATGAAAGAGTATGGGGTTCTCCTGTTACCACTCAGGAAATGATTAACGGTATGAAAGCCTCTGGCTTTAATACGGTAAGAATCCCTGTTTTTTGGGGCAATATGATGGAGAATGATGGCAAATATAAGATTTCTGACGAATATATCGCTCGAGTTAAGGAAATCGTTGATTATTGCCGTAATGCTAATCTTTACACCGTAATAAATATTCATCATTTTGATGAATTTATAATAAGGCGTAACACAAAAGAAAAATCTGCTGAAATTTTTACGAATCTCTGGACGCAGATTGCAGAATATTTTAAAGACTATTCTGATTACCTTGTATTTGAGGGATATAACGAATATTTAGGAGGCGGTCCTATAAATCCTGAAACTGATAAGATTGAAGATTTGCCTAAAAGTGAAGCTTATGACTGGACGAACACAATGAATCAGGCGTTTGTAGACGCAGTAAGGGCTACGGGCGGAAACAATTTAAAGAGAATGCTTATTGCATCGGGTTATAATACTAATATTGATAACACTACCAATGAAGCATTCAAGATGCCTAATGATTCAACAGAGGGAAGATTGATGGTATCTGTTCACTATGTTGATCACAGTGTTTTTGGGGCTTCTCAGGTGGGAAATCAAAGCTGGAAAGAATACAGCATTAGACAGTTAGAGCTTCTAAAAAAAGCGTTTTCAGATAAAGGGATTCCTGTATTTGTTGGAGAATCAATCACATCTACTACATATTCGGAAGATAAGGGTATACACTTTGCAGAGAACGCTAAAATAACTGACCCGTCTGAGGCTATGGATTATATGCTCAGACTTATTAAGGGTTACGGCTTTATTCCTGTTTTGTGGGATAATAATGACTTTTTTTATTCAAGAACCGATTGTAAGATAAAATTAAAAGCCGATGAAAAGGTTATAAAAACTCTTTCTCAGGAGCTTAGCAACGGAACATTCATTCCGCCTGAAATTGATAATGCTGCATATATATCAAAAGATGAAGCTCTTGGTGTACTTTACAGTGGCAAAATTCCTATTACTTTAGCAAGCGGAAAAGCTGATACTTTAATGGCAGGAGCAGTAAAGATAAGATATATATTTGATTGTGCTTTGGATACATCATTCAACGAATGGTCAGGTATCGAGCTATCAGCGAAAGTTTCTGGAACAGAGATAAAAAATACTGTAAAGGGTAACAGTTATATGCCAGGACTTACTTCATTAGAAGCAGTTCTGGACCTTGCTAATCAGATAAAAGAAGGGGACAATTACAGTGTCTTAGCATATACGAGTTCATGGAAAGATGCTTCGGACTATGTATTCTTAATCAGACGCATTGAATTTCTTGACGATAAAGGAAATGTTATCAAGACATTCCAAAAAACAAATCGGCCAGATACTCCAAGTGTGTCATCATCAGATAATTCTACAGGGTCGTCAGGTTCAACCAATACGACGCATACTAAAGCTCCATCAACTAATGCATCAAAAGAAACAAGAAGTGCGGCAGATGTTTTAAAGGATAAAAGTATTGCTCAAAAGGCAATGAAGCAGGCAAAAATCACAAAGCTGAAAGCAAAGAGTAAGGCAAAGAAAAAGATAACTGTCACTTGGAAGAAAGTTAAGAAGGCTAAGGGTTATCAGGTTCAGATTTCAGAAAAGAAGAAATTTAAAAAGATAATTTTTGAGAAGTTTACAACTAAGAATAAGTTGACAATAAAGAAAAAAATTAAGAGCAAAAAGATATACTATGTTAGAGTAAGAGCATTTGCAACTTATAAAGATAAGAATGGAAAGGCTCAGAAAGTATATAGTAAGTGGATTAAGAAGACAAGGAAAGTTAAAGTTAAATAAATTTATTCTGATGTTTTTATGTGATTTGAAAACCGCTTGGGCAGAGATGCTTGAGCGGTTTAAATTTAATATAAAACCAGAAAAAATATTGCAAAAAATCCTATTCTCCCCATTGTAAAGTATGTTTAAGAAAAATATTTTTTATTTGCAACAAAACATGAAAAATATGACACATATATAATGACGGACCGTTAATATAAGAACATTCGGAGGTGAAATTATGCAAACGGATAATGATATTTTAGTTGGAAGAGCAAGGCAAGGTGATGCTTCGGCTTTTGCAAAACTGTATGAAGGAATTTACAAAAGGTTGTATTATTATGCATTGGCTAATCTGAATAATCAAGATGACGCTAAGGATATTATAAGTGATACAGTTTTAGATGCTTTTAAAGGAATAAAAAATTTGAAAAGCTCAAAGGCGTTTGACAGATGGATGTTTAAAATATTAATCTCAAAAATAAAAAAGCATCAAAAGGTATATATTGAAGAACGTAATAATACAGAGATTACAAATCAAATTTTTGATATGACTGAGATTGATGAAAGGTATAATATTCAAAGTCGTTTTGATGAGTATTCGGGCGTTGAGCTGTTAAGTGAGTTTGAGAAGCTTCCGGAAAAATATCGGCTTTGCATAACCTTAAATGTTCTGTATGTATACACAAGTGAGGAGATATCATCAATGACTGAAATTAATCCCTCAACTGTGAGGACTTATATTAATCGCGGAAAAATCAGTCTGAGAGAAGCTTTAACTTAAGTTTTAAGAAAGGAGTACTATAAATGAATGATAAAATAAATGTAAAAGATAAAAAAACAAAGGCATTATCAGAGCTTGAAAAGGCATATCCTGTTCCTGAAGAGCTAAGTCCTGAGAATATAGAAAAAATGCTTAAAGACAGTAAAAAGCCTGACATAAGCAATAATAGAATAATTGTTAAAAGAGTTCTTATATCTTTGGCGACTGCTGCTGCGTGTGTTGCTGCTTTTGCATTTGGATTTGAATTTTTGAATAATGATACAAATATTGATATTACAGAAAAAAACACGTCGGATTTATCCAAAGAAGTTGATTCCGGTTTAACAGATATATCGGAGTTTGATAATATTCAGGTGTTGTCTGATTATTCTGAAATAAAAAGGATACTTAATGAGAAGAAAGATGAAGCAGAAATATTAAATGAAGAATATATGCTAGAAAGTGATATGAGCTCTAAGTTAAGTGATACAGCTCAAATGAACACGGTCCAAAAGTCGAAAAATCTCGGAGGTGAGCATTCTGAAACATATACTCAGGTTGACGGTATAGACGAAGCTGACGCTATAAAAACCGACGGGGAGAATGTGTATTATATTTTAAATGGAAAGCTGTATTTTGCAAAGCTTAATAAAGAACAGGTTAATGTGATAAAAAGAATTAAACTTTCAGCTAAAGATGACTTTTCGCACGGTTATTTATATTTATCAGAAAATATTTTGACAGCTGTTTATTCTGAAGAATCTTATGAAGATTATCAATCTGAAACATTTGTAAAATCATTTGATATTTCAGATATGAATAATATTAGAGAGATTTCTTCTTTTTCGCAGGACGGACAATATAATGATTCCCGAATGAAAAATAACTATCTCTATCTGGTTACAGATTATTCTCCGTATTATGACGATATTAAGGATATAAAAAAAGATGATAAGGCTGTGCCTTCATATGAATGTGGAGGTAAAAAGAAATGTTTAGAACCTTCTGATATTTATAAACCTATGGGCGAGGATTATTTGGATTACTCAATAGTTTCGGGACTTGATGTCACCAAAGAGAATATGTGCATATCTTCAAAAGCATATATGAACACTGCAGATACTATTTATATGAATGATGACAATATTTATATGCGTTTTGTTGATTACAGTTCATATATTAATTCAAAAATAAAGTTCGGGGACTATTCAGTATCAATTAAAACAAATATTATCAGATTTTCTGTTTCTGAAGGAAATGTGAAATTAACTGCCGGCAAGAGAATTTCGGGAAGCGTCTTAGACCAGTATTCAATGGATGAATATAACGGATATTTCAGAATAGCAATAACTTCTCAAAATAAAAAAGGCGAAGATAAAAACTCAATTTTAATTTTTGACAGAGATTTTAAAAAGACAGGAGAAATAACCGATATTGCCAAGGGTGAAAGTATAAAATCCGCAGCATTTGAGGGTGACAGAGCATATGTTGTTACCTATGAACAAACTGACCCGCTGTTTACATTTGATTTGTCAGACCCTAAAAACCCAAAGATATTAAGCGAGCTTAAGGCACTGGGATATTCAACACATCTCAGAGTATTTAAAGATAATCTGATGATAGGCTTCGGTGTTGACGCTGACGAGGACGGAATCGAAACAGGTCTGAAGCTTTCAATGTATAAAAAGAATTCAAACGGTAAAACAACAGAAATTGACACTATAAGCTTCGGAGATTACAATTCGGAGTTTATGAGTGACGCTGTTTATGATCCGAAGGCACTTCTGATTGACGGAGATAAAAACATAATCGCATTTCCTTTTGTTAAATATGATTATGAACATGAGATTAAAGGATTTAAGATTTTGTCTTATAACAACAATAAGTTTTCAGTTGAGAAAACAATAAAGATTGATACATCGAATGCATATTCTAATACAGAAAGAATAATATATTCAGGGGATTATTTATATGCCTTTTCAGATAATATTGTAACTGTTTTGGATTTAAACACATTCAAAACAGTTAATACAGTTAATTTAAACAAACAGTAGATTTGAACTCTATTTTATCTATTATGAGAGCGGAGGATTCTGCTCTCTTTTTTTTATACAAATACAGGTATAATTTCAGTAAAAAATATTGCAAAAAATCCTATTACCCCCCTTGTCAAGTAAGTTTTTATATGATAATATAAAGATACTGTTTATGTGAGGAAAAAATGTAAACTTGCAGACGGAAAAATATTTTATTTATATAAAGGAGAGATAATATGAAGTACGGTTACTTTGACCTTGAAAACAAGGAATATGTTATCACAAAACCTGATACTCCTGCTCCATGGGTAAACTATTTAGGTTCACCTGAGTATGGTGCTATCATATCAAACAATGCTGCAGGTTACAGCTTTGTACAAAGCGGTGCAAACGGAAGAATTGCAAGATATCGCTTTAATTCAAACATGGCTCTTCCGGGCAGATATATTTATATTCGTGACAATGAAACAGCAGACTATTGGTCAGCTTCATGGCAGCCTGTCGGCAAGCCTCTTGATAAATATAAGAACGAATGTCATCACGGAACAGCTTATACGACAATCAAGAGTGAATATGCAAATATTGCGTCAGAGACTACATACTATGTTCCAAACGGAAAGACATATGAGGTTTGGAGATGCAAAATAACAAACAACGATTCAAAGGAGAGAAAGCTTTCAACCTTTGGTTTTGTTGAGTTCACAAATGACAATAACTATGAGCAGGATCAGGTAAACCTTCAGTATACATTGTTTATCACAAGAACAAGCTTTGAAGGCAACAAAATCTTGCAGCATATCAATGAAAACAGCGGCAAGGACGAAACAGGTTCAAACCACAGGGAAAGATTTTTCGGCTTAGTCGGTGCTCCTGTAGCTTCATGCAACGGTAATCTTGACAGCTTCATCGGATCATACAGAACATACTCAAATCCTATTGCTGTTGAAAACGGCAAGTGCGACGGAGCGATGAACTTCAATGCTAATGCATGCGGTGCTTTGCAGTCTGAGTTTACTTTGGCTGCAGGGGAAACAAAAGAGCTGATTTATGTTCTCGGTCAGAGAGATAACGCTGAGGCTGATAAGATTTTAGCAAGCTATGAAGAGCCGGGAAAGGTTGACGCTGAGGTTAAAGAACTCGTTAATTACTGGCACGGAATTTTAAATAACTTCCAGATTAAAACACCAAGCGAAGAGTTTAATAACATGATTGATGTTTGGAACGCATATCAGTGCTTTATTACATTCATCTGGTCAAGAGCCGCTTCATTTATCTACTGCGGACTTAGAAACGGTTACGGATACAGAGATACTGTTCAGGATATTCAGGGTATTATTCACCTTGCTCCTGAGGTTGCGGCAGACAAGATTCGCTTCATGCTTTCTGCACAGGTTGATAACGGAGGAGGACTTCCTTTGGTTAAGTTTAACCACAATGCAGGACACGAAACATTCCCTGACGAAAACGATGAGAATTCAGTTTATGCAAAAGAAACAGGACACCCGTCATACAGAGCTGATGACGCACTATGGCTGTTCCCGACAATTTTAAAATATATCGGTGAAAGCGGAAACAAGGATTTCTTAGATGAGGTTATTGTTTATGCAAACGGCGGTGAGGATACAGTTTATGACCACTTGAAAAATGCTATCAGATTCTCAATGGAGCGTTTGGGTGACCATAATATGCCTGCCGGACTTCATGCAGACTGGAACGATTGTTTAAGATTAGGTAAGAAGGGCGAGTCTACATTCGTTGCGTTCCAGCTATATTATGCAATGAGCGTTATCAAAGACATGGCAAAGGATAAAAACGATACAGAGTATATCGACTATATAAATAAGGTACAGGCCAAGCTTGGTGAAGAGCTTGACAAGTGCTGGGATGAAGACAGATTTATCCGCGGAATTCGCGATAACGGCGTTGTAGTCGGAGCTAAGAAAGACAAAGAAGCTAATATGTGGCTGAACCCTCAGAGCTGGTCGGTTATTTCAGGCTTTGCTTCAAAAGACCAAGCTGAAAAGGCAATGGAAAGCGTTCACGAAATTTTGAACACACCATATGGTGTTAAGCTTCTTGAGCCTCCATACAAAGATGATTATTTTGACGGTGCATTAATGCATATCTTTAATCCTGATACTAAGGAAAACGGCGGTATTTTCTCACAGTCACAAGGTTGGGCAATTCTTGCCGAATCACTTTTAGGACACGGTAACAGGGCGTTTGAATACTTTATGGAAAGCTCGCCTGCCGCTATGAATGACAAGGCAGAAATAAGAGTTCTTGAACCATATGTTCACGGACAGTTTACCGAATCAACACGTTCACCGTTTGAGGGTCGTTCACATGTTCACTGGCTGACAGGTACAGGTTCAACGGTTATGGTAGGCTGTGTTGAGGGTATCTGCGGTATGAGACCTAATGCAGACGGTCTTGTAATTGACCCTTCAATTCCGTCAGATTGGGACGGCTTTGAAATCGAAAAGAATTTCAGAGGAACTCATCTTTCAATCAAGGTTGTCAATGATAATCATGTTGAAAGCGGTGTTAAATCAGTTACATTAAACGGTGAAGAGCTTGAAGGAAAGCTTGTTCCGGCTGATAAATTAAAAGAGCAAAACGACATTGTTGTTGTAATGGGATAATAAAATTTAAAAGAGTGCAGTTTGTACTGTACTCTTTTTTATTGACAGGAAATTGCAGAGATGATATAATATTTTTGTCGGTATGTTATATTTATGTTTTTATATAAGTGATTATGTTATAACATAAATCAATGTGTACTGAAAATAATTTTATCGGGAGTATGATATTATGTCAAAATTTTGTTTCAAATGCGGTGCTCAGTTAGATGATAATGACACTTTCTGCAATAATTGCGGAACACAACAGCAGGAGAGCAATGTATATCAGGCACAGCCTTCTCAGGATTATCAAAATGCACAGAATTTTGCAAATCAAGGCGGTCCTATGACAAGAAGCATAGGTGTCTGCATTATTTTAACAATAATCACCTGCGGTATTTATGGATTTTATTGGCTGTATTGCATGGCTGAAGATTTAAACCGTATTTCAGGAAAGAATGATACATCAGGCGGAGTAGTAGTATTGCTGAGTATTATTACCTGCAGTATTTATTTATGGTTCTGGCTGTACCAGGCAGGGGATAAGATTAATATGGCAAAAGCACAAAGAGGTGCTGCCGGTGATTCAAGCAACGGCATTTTATACTTAGTGCTTGGCATTTTCGGCCTTAGCTATGTTTCATATGCTTTGATTCAAAATGAACTTAATAATTTAGACGCTAACAGACAGTTTTAAAGAATGAAATCCCGTGCAAAAAAGCTTTGCATATTCTTAACGGCAATTCTGTTAATCGGTGTTTTATATTATTTTGTTACTTATTTTACTGGGTTTTACATACCTTGCTTAGTAAGACTGGTTACAGGACTTAGATGTCCGGGCTGCGGAATTTCTCATATGATAATAAATATATTTCATTTAAACTTTAAAGCAGCGTTTAAATCCAATCAGCTTTTGTTTTTAACATCTCCGATTATTGCTGCCATGATTGCCAGAGAAATATATTGTTATATAAAATATGAGAAGCATAAAACAGATAAGTGGATAGATATTACTTCTTTTATACTTATAGGTATGTTTATTTTATTTACTGTTTTGAGAAATATTTATAAATTTTAAGGTGAAGAACTTTGATTTCTTCACCTTTTTTGTTGTACAGCAGAAGATAAAATCAGCGAAATGACTTTATTTAATGCTTTATACTAACAATACTAAATTTTTTACTCGTTAAGTATCATTAATGCCCGTTAATTCATAAATGAAGAAACCCCGCAAACGCATTGTTTACGGGGTTTTTGGCGGAGATGGAGGGATTCGAACCCTCGAGACGCTACAAACGTCAACACGAGTTCCAGTCGTGCGCCATAAGCCGGACTAGGCGACATCTCCGTATAACAGATAACTCAGACAGAGTTATCTGTATTTTTAATATATAATTCTTCTGATTGCAGAGATTGGATTGTATCGTGAGAAAGACGATACATATGAAATCACAATACCTGTATTTGAGTTTTCAGCATGTACCATTTTACCGTCGCCTATGTATATAGCAACATGATAATAGCTTGAACCGAAGAAAATCAAATCTCCGGGCTGCATACTGTCATAGCTTACTGCCTTTCCATACCCTGCCTGTGAAGCGGCCAGATGAGGAAGAGAGATTCCTACCTGTGCATAAGAAAGCATTACAAGACCTGAACAGTCAGTAGCACGATAGCTTGAACCGCCCCATACATAAGAGCCGCCTACCATGCTTTTAGCATAAGCAATTACAGTACCGATATCACCTGAATATCCTCCGGTATTTCCACCTGTATAACCGCCGTTGCTGCCTGAATTACCGGGCGGTGAGTTTGTATTGGTGTTTTGACTGTTGTATGCAGTTGTTGACTGTGTTGTTGTAGTAGTTGTCGTTGTTGTGGTAGTTGCGTTATATTCAGCCTGAGCTTTTTGACTTGAAACCTGACTCTTTTGATTGTTAAGCTCTTGATTTTTACTTTGAATGTTTGCTGCGGCAAGCTCACTTTGAGCCTTTAATTCACTGAGGTTTGACTGCTCTTTAGAAAGGTTTGTCAGCTGCTTTGAATATTTTTGAGAAGTTTGCTCAAGCTGACTTTTTTGCTGTTGGTATTTCTTTTCATCGGCTTCATATTGCTTTTTAAGTTCAAGAAGGTTATTTATAGTATCATTGTCATGTTTTGCAACCCTCTTGACAAGCTCAAACCTCATAAGAATATCATAAAAATCGTCAGATTCAAGTAAAATTTCCGCATAAGATTCAGACCCCGAAACATACATTGCCCTTAATCTTGATTTGAAGTCGGAAATGCCGTCGCTAATTTCCTTTTCCTTCTGTTTCATGTTAGCCTGAGTTTCTCTGATTTTAGCATCAGTGTCAGCTAAGTCGTTTTCAAGCTCGGCACTGTATTTTTCAAAAGCAGAAATTTTACTTTCAACTGTGGAAATTTTTTTGTTTAACGCTTCCTGCTTTGCCTGTTCATCGGCAAGGCTTTGGGCATTTTTTGAAATCTGCTTATCAAGCTCTTTTTCCCGACTTTCTAAATCAGCTATTTGTCTTTGGTAATCTTCATATGTAGGTGCAGCTGATGACTGTATTTCACTGCTGTTGTAATTATTAATTGAAAATACACAAGCCGTTATTGAAAATGAAAGAACTAAAGCAGCGAATTTCTTAATCCTTCTGCTGTTTTTCATATATCCTCCGTTTTGTTATCATGCTTTTTCAGAGCATGTCCGTTCTTTATATCTATTTATATATGTATGTTATGTCAAACAGATTGGTGTAACCAATTTGTAACTATTGTATACCTTTTTCAATCAAATGTCAAGAGCGATACATGCTTTTTCTTATTTTTTCTTATTTCTTTTTGTCGATAAGTATGTTATAATTGTTGTAATCATTGAGGTTTTAGTGTGAAAGAAAGGAATCTGTAAAATGAAAAAATATATTTTAGCACTCGATCAGGGAACAACCTCCTCCCGTGCAATTTTATTTAATAAATCAGGCGAGATAATAGCTCAGAAGCAAAAAGAATTTCCACAGATTTTTAAAGAAAACGGATATGTTGAACATAACCCAAAGGATATTTGGAATTCTCTGATTTCTGCTGCAAAAGAAGTGCTTTTGTGCAAGGGACTGGACGCAGGTGATATATCCTCAATAGGCATCACTAACCAGCGTGAAACAACAATTATATGGGATAAAGAAACCGGTGAACCTGTATATAATGCTGTTGTCTGGCAGTGCAGAAGAACCTCAAATTACTGCAAGGAGCTTATCACTCAAGGATATTCGGATATGATTAGGGAGAAAACAGGGCTGATTATTGACCCTTATTTTTCGGCAACAAAAATAAAATGGATACTTGACAATGTTAAGGGGGTTCGTGAAAAGGCTGAAAAGGGCAGGCTTTTGTTCGGAACAGTTGACAGCTTTATAATATGGAAGCTTACTGAAGGCAGAGTTCATGCAACAGATTTTTCTAATGCTTCAAGAACTATGCTTTTTAACATCAATACACTTGAGTGGGACAGTGATATTTTAAAGCTTCTTGACATTCCTAAAAATATGCTTCCTAAGGTTTTAGAATCAAGTGATGATTACGGATATACAGAATTGATAGGAAAAGGGAAAATTAAAATTTGCGGTGTTGCAGGTGATCAGCAAGCATCATTGTTCGGTCAGGCATGCTTTAGTCAAGGTGATTTTAAATGCACATACGGCACAGGAGCATTTTTATTAATGAATACAGGTGAAAGGCTTGTATTATCTCAAAATGGTTTGCTTTCAACAATTGCATGGAGTGTCGGAGGAAAAGTAAGCTATGCTTCTGAGGGTTCGATTTTTGTGGCAGGAGCTGCCATTCAATGGCTTCGTGACGGACTGAGAATAATCGATTCTGCTGCTCAAAGTGAGCCTTTGGCACTTTCGGTTGAAAACACAAACGGTGTTTATTTTGTTCCTGCATTTGTAGGACTCGGTGCACCGTATTGGAACACTGATGCCAGAGGTGTTTTATGCGGTTTATCAAGAGGCACAACCCGTGAACATATAGTACGCTCTGCACTTGAAGCTATTGCATATCAGGTAAATGCCGTTATAAAAATTATGGAAGAAGATTCAAAAATAAAAATAAATACACTAAAGGTTGACGGGGGTGCAAGCGAAAATAATTTTCTTATGCAGTTTCAAAGCGATATCACAGGCTGTAATGTCAAACGCCCGACCTGCATAGAAACCACAGCCTTAGGTTGTGCTTATCTTGCAGGACTTAAATCAGGATTTTGGAAGAGCATGAAGGATATAAAAGAAAATCAGAAAATAGATTATGAATTCACGCCTGATATTTCGGATATTAAGCGAAATCAGCTTTTGTTCGGCTGGGAAAAGGCTGTTGAACGAACTACTTTATAGATATAAAATAACTCTTTTTATTTAAAAGACCGAAGTCAATATTTACGACAGGGAGCAATGCCTTTTGTTGAAAATGAAAACTGCCTTAGACTATGCTTTATGCATAATCTAAGGCAGTTTTGTATTTTTATAAATTAAATCTTTAACTCTTTCTGAGTACAGAGAAAAACCTTTTGAACAGTGATTTCTTTTTCTTGAAAGGCTCAGCGGGCTTTAACATTGAAGCATTTTTATATGCTTCATCAAAGAATATCTGCTGTGCGTCAACAGCGTCAAAGTCATCCTGTTTTTGTTTTTTATAAGCGCCGTTCGGCTGCAGAATGCGGCCTTTGACATTGTCATTGATTTGTGTTTTAAAATAGTTAAAAATTCTAAGTTTTATTTGAGGGTCATATATAGGAACGGCAACCTCAACACGCCTGATAGTATTTCTTGTCATAAAATCTGCTGAGGAAATATACACTTTTTGTTCAGTGTTTGCACCGAAAATATAAAACCTTGCGTGTTCTAAATATCTTCCTACAATAGAAACAATTTTTATGGTTTCGGTTTCTCCTTTAATACCGGGAATCAAACAGCATATTCCTCGGATTACCAGCTCAATTTTAACACCGGCTTTCGAGCATTCAATAAGTTTTTTTATCAGAACCTTATCGGTGAGTGAATTCGCTTTAACACCGATATATGTTTCTTTGCCTTCCTTTGCTTTTTGGATTTCTGCGTTCATCATTTCAATAAGCTGAGGACGAAGAGCTTTCGGAGCAACTAAAAGATGGTCAGCTGATTCGACAAGTGTGTTAGTTGCAAGTGCATTAAAAACATTTATTGCGTCTTGGGCAATGCCTTGATGAGATGTCATAAGGCATACATCTGTGTAAAGTGCTGATGTTTTTTCATTATAATTACCTGTCCCTATCTGAACGGTGTATTTAGCTTTTTTACCTGATTTTCTTGTTATAAGCAGCAGCTTTGAATGAACTTTTAAATCTTCGGGACCGTAAATTACTTTAACTCCTGCGTCCTCAAGCCGTTTAGACCAGTCAATGTTGTTTTCTTCATCAAATCTTGCCCTTAGTTCTACCAAAACCAATACATCTTTGCCGTTTTCGGCAGCGTCGATTAATGCTTCAACAATTTTACTGTTTTTTGCAACCCGATAAAGAGTGATTTTTATAGAAGCAACACTGTCATCATGAGCTGCTTCTTTTAACAGCCTGATAAACGGTTTAATGCTTTCATATGGATAAGAAAGAAAAATATCTTTTTTATCTATTTGTGAAATCATTGATTCATTTTCATTAATCATAGGAGATTTCTGAGGAACCTGCTCTTTGAAAAAAAGCTCAGAGCGGTCTTTGGCTTTGTCTTTTACTGTGAAAACATATGACATATCAAGCGGTGATTTTTCAACAAAAAACTGCTTTTTATGTATATCTAAACGGTTTGAAAGCTCGGAAACAGTGGAAGATGAAAGCTCTTTTGAAAGCTGTACTCTTACAGCACATAATTTTTTACGCTTTTTGATAAGCTCTGACATTGCACCTCTAAAGTCCATTTCCTGGTCAAAAAGGGCTTCCTTAACATCGATATCTGCATTTCGTGTTATTCTGATGAGGCTTTTTTCTTCGACTTTGTAATTTGAAAAGATTTTGCCTGCGTTGTGAAGAATTATATCTTCGACCAGCATATATCTGATTTTCTTTTTACCGGGAAGAAACAAGACCCGTGAAAATACACCTGATGTATTTACTATGCCGATTACTATATTAGATTTAGAAGTAAGTCTGGTAAGAGCGTATATTTCTTTTCCTTTCAAAAAAGGGAAAGGATGTCTTTTATCGACAATCTGAGGAGATAAAAAAGGGCTTACTTCGTACTTGAAAAACTTGTCAATAAAATCTTTATCTTCTTTTGAAAGGTCTTTTATGTCAACTTTTTTTATGCCTTTATCTTTTAATTCTTTTGATAACTCTTCAAAGTATTTGTCGTGTTTTTCGTTTAACTGCGCAACTCTTTTGAAGATTGCATTTAACTGTTCTGATGGTTTCAAATTTGTTTTTCCGTCACGGTCATCATCATCTAAAAGCATCTGGTCATGAAGTGAACCCACACGGACCATAAAAAATTCATCAAGGTTGCTTGAGTATATTGATGAAAAAACCAATCGTTCCAGAAGCGGAACAGATGTATCATTCGATTCATCTAAAACACGCTGATTGAATTTTAACCATGAAAGTTCACGGTTGTCATATATATTATTTGTCAATTTAGCTTCCTCCCGGATTTATGATAATACTATAAATAAAATATAGCAGATTACAATTGCACAGCCCATAATCCTGCAAACTATCGGAAGGCTTTTGCTGCTGCCGGAATTTTTGTTTTTTAAGAACAGGCAAATTCCGGTTAAAAGTGTTGCAGTAAATCCGAATACAATAAGAGAATTCGAATCTTTGCTTTCAAATACCGAACCGCCTCTGTATAAAAGGTCGGCAACAGCGAGTATCGCAAAGTTAAATACTCCGCTTCCTAAAATATTTCCTGTTGCAGCATTGAAGTTTGATTTTTTAGCCAGTGCAAAGGTTGAGGTAAGTTCCGGCAGGCTTGTCGCAATTCCTAAGAACAATGCACCTGCTATTGTGGCACCGAGATTGAAACCGTCAGCTAAAATGTCAGTGACATAAGTTATTGTGATTGAAACACCGACTAAAATAACCGACAGAATTACAAATCTTACGGCTATTTGTTTTATAGTGAGAGGATTGTTTGTTTCTTCATCATTGTCGCTATCGTCGTTTGCCATATATCTGATTGAAAAGATATATGTGATAATAATAATTACAGTATAAATACTTATGTTAAATAAGGTGAAATCCAGACCGAGAGTTACCGCAAGGAACATTAAAGCAAAAAGAAACAGTGTAAATGCCGTTATTTTAAAATGACTTTTTCCGACCGATGCCAAAGCAAATTTTTTTGCCCATATTATCAGTATTATACCGAATATTGTAATGTTGAAAAGATTGCTTCCTAAAATGTTTCCGATAACAAGGCTTGGATTTTTAATTACAACAACTGCCGAAAATGAAGTGAAAAGCTCAGGCAGAGATGTAACAGCGGCTAAAATAACACCACCGATAAATGCACCGGATATGTTAGTTTTTTTGTCAATTAAATCTACATAGTCGGCAAGCTTGACCGAAAGAACCACGATTAATGCAGCAAGTATTAAATAGCAAAAGCTCCAAAGTATTAACATAGTTTTATACTCCTTTTTATTTTAATTTAAAAAACCTTTTAAAATTCCCGCTCAGTATTTTTTTGTTTTCATCGTCGCTGAGGTTTAATTTCATAAATCGCTGAACTTCACTGAAATGGTCCCACATAGGAAAATCGGTTCCGAAGAAAATATTATCAGCGCCGAAGCCTCTGATAATATCCCTTGCGTATTCAGCTGACATAAATTCAAGAGATGAACTTGAATCAAAATGAATATTTTTTCCGAAAAGACAGGTGACAGCCTCGTCCCATCTTTCATATCCCCCTAGATGTGCAGCGAAAACATCAAGCTTCGGAAAAGCTTTCATTATATTCTCAAGCCTCTTCGGCCGGGAATAATCATATCTGGGGTCACCCATATGAATGAGTATAGGAAGCTTCCCTTCAATGGCTTCATATATTTTAAACGCTTTGTCCTCGTCGATATAAAACCGCTGAAAGTCAGGGTGGATTTTTATTCCTTTTAAACCGCTGTCCATAATTCGTTTAACTTCGTTTTCTATATTATCATAATCAGGGTGAAGAGTTCCGAACCCGATAAACTCAGGGTGAAGCCTGCACTCTTGTATAATAAAACTGTTTATACTTTCAACCTGATGATGTACTGTTGCCGTTGAACAAACCAGATAATGAGTAACACCTATTTGGTTTCCGCTTTCAATGAGTTCATCTGCTGTTGCGTTTTTAAATGTCATAGGAATATCATAAAAGCTTCCTATTGACGACACTGCTTTTTGTGAAATCTTCTCAGGGAAGATATGTGCATGTGCGTCGCATATTTCATATTTTTCTGTAAATTCTTTTGTTTCCGCTTCGCTTATATTAAACATTTTATCTTCATTCCTTTATTGCGTGTCTTTGCCGGTTTACAGCTTATTGTTATTATTTTCAATTTAAAATGTATTATGAATTAATTTTGAGCTTCTATTAAAATCACCGATAAATTGTCACGGCTTCCGTTCTGAACTGCCTTGTTTATAAGGCTGTTTGCTTTATCGCTTATCGATACGCACCCTGTAAGCGAAGTCTTAATATCATCATTTGACAGTTTATCGGAAACTCCGTCAGAGCATATCATCAAAGTGTCGCCTTTTTCAAGTTTTTCCGATACATTGGTTAAGTCAACCATAGGATACTGCTTTGAATTGCCCAGTGATGAAATAATCACATGCTTTATTTTTTCGCTGTCCTGTTCAAATATTTTTGTTCTTCCTGTTTCGTTTAAAAATTCGCTTAGCGACTGATCGGTTGAAATCTGTTTGATTCTGCCTGATTTAAGCAAATACGCTCTGCTGTCACCGACATTAATACAGGAAATATTGTTATCGGCATCAAAAGCAATAAGACACAGAGTTGTTTGCATATTGAATGATTCAGGATGTTCTCTTCCGTATTCAATAAGCTCGTCGTGAATTTCAAAAACTCTTGTTTTCAGCTCAGTTACTTTTGAGTATGTGGTCATAAGAAGTTTTTCCAAGGTAAGCAGAGAGGCTATTTCTCCTGCTTTTTCTCCTCCGACACCATCACAGACTGCTGCAAAAAACGGAGGAGACATTTCTGTTTCAAGAGAGCCGTTTGTGCAGATTTTTTCGCCTATTATAAAAGCGTCTTCATTATTTTTTCTGTATTTTCCGATATCGGTTATTCCGTATGTATTGAAACGCATATATTGTAATTTTGCTCCATGTTCGGAGCATTCCTCCTTTTAAGGATATTAGGTTAATATTTTTTCTCAAATTATTGATATTATTATACTACTATTAACATTACAAATCAATGTTTTTTACATAGATATGATTATATTTTTATATTCATTTTAAAATAAATAAAATGCTAAGCATATCTAAAGTACAAGCTGAATAAGTATAAAACATAAACTAATAAGGTTACATGATAATATAAAATGTTGTTTGCATTGTATGGAGGTTAAAAATGTTAGACATATTAGATAAAAATGAAATCAGCACAGAAAATATCATAGGGTTGAGCAGTGAAGAAGCGAAAAGAAGGCAAAAGCTTTATGGAAAAAATCAGCTTGAAAGAGCAAAAAAACCAAGTGCACTTAAGATATTCTCAAATCAGTTTAAGGATATTTTAGTTATAATTCTTTTGGCAGCTACAGTTGTATCCGTTTTTTTAGGAGAGGTATATGATGCATTTACAATTATAGTAATAGTAGCGCTTAACTCAATAATAGGATTTATACAAGAGTTCAGGACAGAAAAAACGCTTATGTCTTTAGAAAAGCTTGCCGCTCCGACAGCCAAGGTTTATCGTGACGGGAAAATTGTGAATATCCCGTCTGAGGATATGGTTATCGGTGATGTTTTTGAGGTCGAAACAGGAGATAGAATTCCATGCGATGCATACATAAAGGAACAGAATTTTTTAAGCTGCGATGAGTCGGTCTTAACAGGTGAAGCAAAAGCAGTTTCTAAAAAAGCAAGAGAAAACGAAAACTTTTTTTCTGATTTGAATTTAAAGTATATGATTTACATGGGCGGTGTTGTCACAAGGGGAAATGCCGTTGCAGAGGTTACAAGTACAGGCAAGGACACTCAGATGGGTAAGGTCGGCAGTATGCTTCATTCAATAGAGTCGGGAGAAACACCGCTTCAGAAAAAGCTGAAATCGCTTTCTAAAGTCTTGGCGGTAATATGCATGGCCATTTGCGTTATTGTCACAGCAGCGGGGATTATACGGGGTGAAAATGTTTTCACTATGCTTATGACAGGCCTTTCAATTGCTATTGCTGCAATTCCCGAGGGGCTTCCTGCGGCGGTGACCATAGCACTTGCATTGGCGGTTTCCAGAATGCTCAAACAAAATGCACTGGTAAGAAGACTTCATTCGGTTGAGACATTAGGCTCAGCTACAGTTATATGTACTGATAAGACGGGAACATTAACTGAAAATAAAATGAGAGTTTCAGAGCTTTCAACAATTGAAAATGATTTTGAAATAAGAGAAGCTAAAGGCAGTGATTTGATATATTTAAAAGGTGAAGATATAAAGGCTGAACCTGTAGCTTTGCCGTCGCTGTATGAAATGATAAGATGCGGTGTAGCGTGCAACAACGCACAAATTTGGGTAAAAGAAGAGCTTATAGGAAATAATACAAGAAACCGAAGAAATATCAAAAGGACATATGAAACCACAGGAGATCCTGTGGAAGCGGCAATGAAGATAGCCGGACTGGCTGCGAATATTACATCGGAAAGCGAGTCGTTTATCAGGCTTTTTGAAGACCCTTTTGAAAGTGAAAAGCGTAAAATGACAGTTCGTGTTAAAGATAAATCGGGACTTGAAATTGAGTATACCAAAGGTGCACTGGATGTAATTTTGAATGACTGCAGTTTTTATTTTCAGGGAAAAGAGCTGAAGATGTTAAGCGGTTATGAAATTAAAGCTATAGAGAAAAAACGTGATGAAATGTCCAAGAACGGGCTTAGGGTTATTGCGTTTTCAGAGGTTATCGGAGATAAAAATATATTTTTGGGTATTATGGGCTTGCTGGACCCTCTGAGACCCGAAATCAAGAGGTCAATAGCTTTGTGCAAAAGGGCAAAAATCAAAGTAATAATGCTTACCGGCGACCATAAGCTCACAGCCTGTGAAATTGCTAAAAGAGCAGGTATAATAAAAAGTGAAGAAGAAGCTTTAAACGGAAGTGAAATAGATTCAATGAATGACGGTGAGCTTGTTCTTGCACTGAAAAAAGTAAGAGTGCTTTCAAGGGTCAGTCCTGCCCATAAGCTTAGAATAGTCAGGCTTTTAAAAGAAAACGGAGAGATTGTTGCTATGACAGGTGACGGAGTAAATGACGCTCCGGCGATAAAAGAAGCATCTGTGGGAATTGCAATGGGAAGCGGCACTGATGTCACGAAAAGCGTCAGTGATATTACCCTTTTAGATGATAATTTTAAAACTATAGTTATGGCAGTTAAAAACGGAAGAGGGATTTTTTCAAATATAAGAAAGTTTGTAAGATATTTGCTGTCTTGCAATATCGGAGAAGTCTGTGTCATGCTTTTAGGTATTTTGATGGGACTTCCGATAGTGCTTCTTCCTGCACAGATACTTTTGGTAAACCTTGTTACAGACGGACTGCCTGCTGTAGCGTTGGGTCTTGAACCTGTCGATGATGATGTTTTACACAAACCTCCGAGAAAGACTGATGAAAACTTCTTTTCAGGCGGGTTGTTATCAAAAATAATATTCAGGGGAATATTTATAGGACTTTGTACTCTCGCAAGCTTTGTCATTGCACTGGCACTCGGCGAAAACGAAGCTTTAGCACGGACATGTGCATTATTCACACTTGTATTAAGTCAGCTTATTCATGTTTTTGAGTGCAAGAGCGAGGAAAAAAATTTATTTAAAATTAAAATATTCAATAACATTTTTTTGGTTTTGTCGGTTTTAGCCTCATTGATAGTTTTGCTGCTTGTTATGTATCTGCCGGGATTGTCAGTTATTTTTTCTGCGGTTCCTCTAAGCTTTAAAATGTTGTTAATTTCAATCGCATGTGCTGTTATGGTTCCGATTTTGTCAATAGTGATTGATAAAATAAGTGATTAAAATTTATACATATATTTATTCGGGATATATTATAATAAAAGCAGAAGTTGCAAATAATTTTAAAATATGATACAATATTTTTTAGAATTTTGTCGCAGTATGGATTTTATTGTGCTGTGATTTTATACTGGAGGATTTATTTATGGCAGAGCTTAGATGGCACCCGTTTACAAAGGATTGGGTTATGATAGCTTCTAACAGACAGGCAAGACCGCAGATGCCGAAGGATTATTGTCCTTTCTGTCCGTCATTTGGTAATGTACCTGATTATGAAGTGCTTAAATACGATAATGATTTTCCTGCATTGTCACAAAACCCGCCTGAGCCTGACGATGTTGCCAACGACTTTTTTAAGGTTGATAAAAATTACGGCAAATGTGAGGTCATTTTGTACTCACCAAGTCATACGGCAACATTGCCTGAGCTGACTGATGACCATGTTTCAAAGCTTGTTGATTTGTGGTGTGAAAGATTTTCGGCTATGGCGGCTGATGAGAAAATAAAATATGTTTTTATTTTTGAAAACAGAGGGGAAGCAGTCGGCGTTACAATGCCTCACCCTCATGGCCAGATGTACGGTTATCCGTTCATTCCTAAAAAAATTCAGCTTGAGGCCGAATCGGCAAAAGAGCATTTAGCCGAAAAGGGCAAATGCATTTACTGCGATATGCTGGAGCACGAAATCGCTGACGGAAGAAGAATTATTTTCAAGAATGAATATTTTACCGTGTTCTTACCGTTCTTTACCGAATATCCTTATGGTGTTTATATTTTTGCTAATGACCATAAGCAATATATAACTGACTTTAATAAAGAAGAAAGATATGTTTTGGGACAAACAATCAAACAAACCGTCGGTATGCTTGACAGCCTTTTTGATATGAAGTTCCCTTATATGATGTGTATGCATAACGCTCCTGTGAACAGCGGTGATTATATGGAAGACTTCCATTTTCATATTGAATTTTTCCCGCCGATGAGGTCATCTGATAAAATTAAGTTTAATGCTTCTTCTGAAACAGGTGTGTGGGCTCACTGCAATCCTACATGCCCTGAGGAGACATCTAAGGAACTTCGTGAAGCTTATGATAAGTTTATGAAGAATTCTAAGTAAACAGTAAATAATATAACAACGACTATGTCCGGTCGTTTGTTGAATGACAGAGCACTGCCCCTTATTGAAAGCTGTATTCCATATTCGGAGTACAGCTTTATTTGTTGAATACTATATACATATATTTCCTGTATATGTGTTTTCATATTTTTATATTAAATTTAATATTTTTTTTACATTTATGTGTATAATTATTGATATTGAACCAGTAATTACTATGGAAATAAAAACAAAATATTGTCGTTCGGTGTTGACAATGTGCTGATTGAGTGATATAATTTGGTTATATAACACTTATATGTGTATATTTAATAAAATCTACAAAGTCTATAATATTTCTTTGCGATTTTACTTCGGGTAAATATTATTTAGAAGGTATTGTAGAATTTTAAATAATGCAAAGAAGGAGGGAAGGTTTTGCCCGCTGGTGGGGCAATAATGCTTATACAAGCATAAAACAGATGATACTAGCTTTGGGCTATTATCTGGATATGAATAATTTTAGAAGAAAAGAGGAAAAAGTATGAAGTTTAAGAAACTTTTGTCATTTGTGGCTGCAGCTGCTATGGCTTGTACTGCTATGCTCGGTTCAATGACAATCACTAGCTTCGCTGCATCAACCGCCGGAAAACTTAAGTATGAAGTAACAAGCGGAACACTTAACATCTGGTGCGAAGAAGAAGGCGGCGCAGCTATGGATAACTATACTGCTGGTAGGAACACACCATGGTATCGTTCAAGAAACAGCATTACAAAAGTAGTTATCGGTGACGGCGTAAAATCAGTCGGAAATTATGCATTCCACAATTATTTTTCAAACATAACTGAAATTGTAATCGGTTCGGATGTTACATCTATAGGAGACTATGCTTTCAACCTTAACGGCACCGGTAATGCTACCGCACTTAAAAAGGTTACAATGTCCGACAATATAACATCAATCGGTGAAAAAGCATTCTACAAGTGTACAGGACTTACAACAATTCAGACAACTGCTACAGCCGAGGTGCAGCAGCAAGCTACAGATGAAAGCGGTAATCTGCTGTATATCGACTCTGAAAGCGGTGCTGACACAACTGTAGCAGAAGGCAACGAGCCTAAGATGGAAACTGTAACAGCTAATGTTCAGGGTCTTCCAAGCAAGCTTCAGACTATAGGTGATTATGCTTTCCAGAATAACAGTGCTTTGGAAAGTGTTACTTCTCTGCCAAGCTCAGTTACAAGTATAGGACAGTATGCTTTCGCTGACTGTTCAAAGATATTCAACAATGAAAACGGTATTACAATAAATGCTACAATCGGTGCTTATGCATTCCAGAACTGTAGAGCATTGAAAAAAGTTTCATGTGAATCTAGGGTTGAAGCTATTCCTAATTATGCATTTGACGGATGTACAGGTTTGACTGATTTTTCAGCATATGCAAATCTGAAAACAATCGGCGACTATGCTTTCCGCGGCTGTACTGCATTAACCGGCAGCATGTGGAACGCTATATATCAGGGCGGAAGAGGCAGATTGGAGAAAATAGGATCATATGCATTTCAAAACTGTGCTGCTATGACAACAATCGGTCCTTTCTCTGGATCTTTGAACTCTGTGGGAAGTTATGCATTCGAAGGAATAGGCATCACATCTGTAAATGTACCAAGTACATGGACAACAATCGGCTCCAATGTATTCTCACGTTGTAGTTCTTTAACAGAAGCAACACTGCCGGATAACATGACAGCTATTCCTTCCGGTATGTTCTCAAGAACAGCAATTACTAAGATTAAGATTCCAAGCGGTGTTACAAGCATTGGGTCATTAGCATTTTATAGTTGCCAATCTCTCGCAAATGTTGAGTTCACTTCATACAAGCTTGAGGAAGTAGGTACAAATGCGTTCGGTGCTTGTACTGCATTGACATCACTTATGCTTCCAAGCACAGTTAAAAAATTAGGTGCTTCTGCATTTGACGGCTCAGGGCTTACATCTTTCGCAGTTCCACCGGCTGTAACAGAAATTCCGGATACTTTGTTCCAGAATTGTACAGCTCTTACATCTGTATCATTACCTGACGATATAACAAGAATGGGCGTAAATGTGTTTAAAGGTGCTACAAGCCTCAGTGAAGTTGTACTTCCAAAGAACTTGGAAACTGTCAGCGGCAATACATTCAGCGGTTCCGGATTAGAGAAGATTACCGCACATCCGGAAAGCACAGTATTTTCAACAGACAGCAACGGCGTTCTGTACAATTTTGATCAGACAGAATTAATTGCTTATCCTGCCGGAAGATATTACTCATCATTCACTGTTCCTTCAACAGTTGAAACAATCAAAGCTAATGCATTTGCTAATGCTACAAATTTAACAAGCATCAGCTTCCCAACAGGTTCAAGTGCTAAGCTTGCTACAATCGAAAACAGTGCATTCAGCGGTTGTACAGGACTAAGAAGCGTAACAATCCCTATCACTGTAAAAGAAATCGGTACCAGTGCATTCAGTGGCTGTACTGCAATGACTTCATTGACATTCACAGGTTATAATTCAACAAGTGAAACAAGCAAGAGTAATTGTGCAACAATCGGTAACAGTGCATTCAGAGGTTGTACAGCTCTAACAGCAGTAACAACACCTAACAGCCTAACATCTATTGGAAACAATGCATTCTCTGGCTGTACAAAGCTTGCTACTCTAACACTTAATAACGGTTTAGAGAGTATTGGTGATTCTGCATTTGAGGGCGACACAGCTATCACAGCTATCAACATTCCTGACTCAGTTACAGCACTCGGTCAGAAAGCATTCAAGGGTTGTTCAGCTGCTGCAACACTTAAGATTTCTAAGAACCTCGAAGAAATCAAGATGGAAACATTCCACAGCTGTACATCACTTACATCTGCTATAATTCCAACAGGTGTCAAGACCCTTGCTAACAGCATCTTCTACGGATGTACAGGTCTTGTAGAAGCAAACATTCCAAACAGTGTAACAACTATGGGTACATATATGTTCCATAACTGTACTTCACTTGAAAAAGCAGTTGTTTCAAACAAAATAACAACAGTTCAAAACAATACATTCTACGGATGTACAAACCCAGAGCTTAACATTTATCTTTTAGGTACAATCGCTACAGCTCAGAGTTCGGGACTTCAGAATGTTAAGGGAACAATCTATGTATACGATGATACATCATATACAACTGTATCATCTCGTAAGCCATCAACAGCTACTATCAAATACGGTGCTAACTTCACACAGTTAAAGGAAAAATTAGCTGAAGTTGCCGAAATGGATTTAGAGAGCTACACAGACGGAACTTCAAGTGTACTTGCTTCAGCTGTAACAATGGCTGAATCAGTAATCGCTAACTATGCTGCTAATCAGAATCAGGCTGACGCAGCAGTTGAAGCAATTGATAAATCAATCGCTAACTTAATCGCTGCAGACAATAAGGCTGCTTTTGCAGAGCTTGCCGATAAGATTGCAGAGGCTGAAAAGCTGATTGCAAGCGACTATCAGGAAGCTTCATATGCTAAACTAACCGAAGCTATCGAAGCTGCTAAACAGCTTGATTCTAAGGAACTTGTAGGACCTATCAAGAAATCAATCAGAGCAATCAGCGAGTCTGTTGATTCACTTGTACCTTCATATGCTTATCCTGATGTTATCAAGGAAGTTATGCAGGGTGCATACGAGACATTCTTAGAGGGTACAGCAACAGCTAAGATGGCCGGTGCAGAAAAGGTTAAGGTTACATTCGACATGACACCTAACTGTGCATATAACCAGATGACAGAATTTAAGTTTAAAGCTTCTGTAAACTCAGCTGAAACTGCTGAGCAGTCACAAAAGGGTTCCGGCTGGCCAGCAAACGGAACTAAGGGTCATACAGCAACATTTACTTTAGATAATCCTCTAAAGGAAGGCGACCAGTATTGGTTCTATGGTTATACATACAACTGGAGCAAACATGTATTCTCTGTAACTCAAGTAGAACTATTAAACAGTGATGATGAAGTAATCTTCTCAACTAAGGATATAGTTGTTCCTAACGGAGATTTGATTGCAGCTGTAGAAGCAGCTAAGACTGTTGATACAACCGGCGCAGACGCTGATAAGGTAGCTGAATTAGAAAAGGCTATCAAGGCAGCTGAAACTATCATAGCTAAGAAGCTTCCGCTTGTAAGTGAAATGAATGTTGCTAAAGATTCAGTTGAAAAGGCTGTTAAGGCTTTAAAGGGTGATGAACCGACTCCACCACATTCATCAAATCCAACAGATTCAAACCCAACTGATTCAAATCCAACAGAACCTCCATCAGTTACAAAACCTTCAGTTGCTACAACTACAGGTTCAAAGGCAACAAGAAGCCCTGAAGCTGTTAAGAAGGATAAGGCTGCTGCTAAGAAGGCAATGAAGCAGGCTAAGATCACTAAGCTTACAGCTAAGAGCAAGGCTAAGAAGAAGATTAATGTAACCTGGAAGAAGGTTAAGAAAGCAACCGGATACCAAGTACAAGTTTCTAACAAGAAGAACTTCAAGAAGGTTATCTTCAAGAAGGATCTTAAGAAGACAAAGCTCACAATCAAGAGTAAGAAGATTAAGAGCAAAAAGACTTACTATGTAAGAGTAAGAGCATATGCTACTTACAAAGACGCTGACAATAAGACTGTTAAGGTATATAGTAAGTGGAACAAGAAACTTAGAAAAGTTAAAGTTAAATAGGCAATTTTAAATTGCATACATTCCGTCCTCAGCTAATGCTGGGGGCGGATTTTGTATAAAATAAAAATCCCAACTCAATTTGAGTTGGGATTTATTAGTTTATTTAAGCTATCCAAGCTTTGCCCAAAGCCAACGCTTTATCAGGTCATATACCTCGTCTTTGTTAACTTCGTTGAGCATTTCATGTCGGCCGTTGTGAAATAGTTTCAAAGTGACATCTTCAACACCGGCTTTTTTCAGCATTCTGTAAACACGGTTAACTCCTTTGCCGTTTGCTCCTACGGGGTCTTTATCACCTGAAAAAATTAAAATAGGAATGTTTGGTGTTTTATTGATGTTTTTTTGTCTTGAAAGATACTGTGTACCGCTAATAAGTTCATAATAAGCTGATACTGTAAATGTGCTTGAGCAAAGCGGATCTGCAAGGTATTTTTGTACATTTTCTTCATCAGAGCTTATCCAATCAGCTTCGGTGAGATTGGGTTTAAATTTGCGGTTAAACGAACCTGTAACAAGACTTTTAATATACTTGCTTCTGTATCTTTTACCTCTGAATGCTTCAATGATTTTTGTTTGTAATTTCGCAATAGACAGTCCAAATCTCTGTCCGCTTGTTCCTGATATAATTAAACCGTCTAATTTGTCGCTGTACTTAGTAACATAAGTCCTGACAAGAAGCGAGCCCATGCTGTGCCCGAAAAGAATATAAGGAATGTCAGGATATAAAGAAGAAATTGCGTTTTGATAGATGTGAATATCCTTACAAAGGATTTCCCAACCGTTTTTGTCACTAAAATAACCAAAGTCACGCTTGATTTTAGCTGTATTTCCGTGTCCCAAGTGGTCATGCCCGAAAACAATATAGCCTTCATCCGCCAAAAATTCGGCAAAATCAGCATAACGGCCTATATGTTCCTCCATTCCGTGTACAAGCTGAATAACCGCCTTATACTCAGAAAGTAAAGGGTTGAACCATTTTCTGCAATGCAGTTCGGCACCGGTGCAGGATTTTATTTCGAAAATTTCTTCCACAGCAAAAATCCTCCTAAATCAAATTAATACATAAATATCATAGCATAATATACACATATATTCAACTAAAATTTGTCACAAAAATAACAATGAAATCTTGACAAATAAAACAAAATATGATTTAATTAAATTAAAGTATAATATTTTTTTGTAAGATATATACACAATTTTTATATAAAAGGGAGAATGCATAATGAAATTCAGAAAAACATTAGCAATAATCAGTGCGGCTGTTTTGTCGCTCTCAATGATGACAGCCTGCGGAAAGGAAGATTCATCTTCAGACAGTAAGATTGAGAACACAGACAATAACTATAAAATAGGTATTGTTCAGATTATGGAGCACAATTCACTCAATACAATCCGTGATGCAGTAAAAGGCCAGCTTGAGACTTTGGGCTTCAAAGATGGTGATAACTGTACAATTGACTGCAAACAAGCGAACGGTGAATCAACGACAGTAACACAGATTCTTGACCAGTTTAAAGCTGACGGTGCAGATGTTATAGTTGCTATTACTACCCCATGTGCTCAGTTAGCAGCACCGTATTCAGCAGACATTCCTGTTGTTTTTTCTGCAGTGACAGACCCTATTGCTGCCGGAATTGTAGATTCTCTTGACAATACAGGAGGAAACATTACAGGTACATCAGATGCTCTTGAGATTTCAAAGATTTTGGACTTCGCTTTAACAGCCACACCGGATATCAAAACTTTAGGTTATCTGTATAATACAGGTGAGGATAATTCGGTTTCTTGTTTAGAGAAGGTAAAGAGCTACTGCAAGGACAAAGGAATCAAGCTTGAAATTGCTTCTGCAACTAACACATCAGAGGTTCAGGAAGCTATATCAACACTTGCTGCTAAGTGTGATGCGGTATTTTCACCTAATGATAATACAGTTGCCGGTGCTATGGGAACAGTAGCTGAAGTTATGAACAAAGCTAAGAAGCCTATGTATGTAGGAGCAGATTCTATGGTTCAGGACGGCGGATTTGCGACAGTCGGAATTCAGTACAATGATTTGGGAATTGAGACAGCAAACATGGTTGCTTCTATTTTGAAAGGCGAAAAGAAAGCTTCTGAAATTCCTGTAAAAGTGTTCAACGAAGACTTAAGTACATTTATAAACAAGTCAACAGCAAAAACAATAGGATATGAAATTCCTGATGAAATTGCAAACGCAGAAAAAACAGTATTCTTTGATTAGTTGTTATAAGCTGTTAAAGCGTCAGATTTAACCGGTGATTATATAGTAGAGTAACTTGTTTTACTCTACTATTATATTTTATAAAAATTTTGTTGTTTTATATTGAAATAAGGAATGATATTATGATATTAAAAGACAGTATTAATAAAAGAAATATAATATCTCTTATACCTAAGTTGATTTTAATTGTATTGCTTTTATTAATCATTAACACCCAGATGACTGAGTCGGTTGTTACAGGTACTTTTGAGAAGGGGTTAATTTTCTCTTTTTTAGCATTGGGTATTTTTATTTCGTTCAGAATACTTGATATACCTGATTTGTCGGTTGACGGAACATTCACTCTCGGCGTTGCTATGTCAGTTATGAACGCTTATAACGGGCATCCGATAAGGGGAATTATCTTAGCTGTGATAGCAGGAGCAATTGCAGGAAGTGTGACCGGAATTTTAATAACCAAATTAAAAGTTCAGCCCATTTTGGCAGGAATAATTACAATGACTTCACTATATTCAATTAATCTGAAGATAATGTCAAGACCTAATATTTCACTTTGGAAAAAGGATACCTTGTTTACATACTTTGAAAACATTTTCGGAGAAAATAACAAAGTCATTGTCGGAGGAATAGTTCTGATAGTGGTTTCTTTGCTGTTATTTTTGTTTTTGAAAACACAGCTTGGAATGTCACTAAGAGCCACAGGTGATAATGAATTTATGGTAAGAGCGTCATCTATAAATTCCGACACCATGAAGATAATCGGTTTTGCGCTGGCAAACTCACTGGTATCGTTATCGGGCGCTATGTATGCACAGTATTCAAGTGCCGGTGATACAAACAGCGGAACCGGAATGTTGGTTGTAGGTCTAGCTTCAATAATAATCGGTGAAATATTCTTTAAAAAGCACACTATTTTATTTGGAATTCTTTCTGCTATAATAGGTGCAACCGCTTACAGATATATTCTTGCATTTGCAATGGGACTTGGTATGGACAGCAATTACACTAAACTGTTTTCTGCTGTGATTGTTGCAATAGCTATTGCAGTTCCTGCGGTTAAAAGATTTGTCATTGATTTTTATAAGAGATATATTTTAAAGGGTAAAGGCGGTGTTTCAAAATGCTAAGACTTGAGAATGTAAGCGTCACCTTTAATGCAAATACCGTGAATGAGAGAAAAGCACTGAAAAATATAAATCTTAATCTTGACAACGGTGATTTTGTTACAGTCATTGGGTCAAACGGTTCGGGAAAATCAACTCTTATGAACGCTGTATGCGGAAGCTGCAATATAGACAGCGGTAAGATTTTTATAGGTGAAAAAAACATCACTTATGCAAAAGAACATAAGCGTGCAAGGTTAATAGGAAGGCTTTTTCAAGACCCTTTAAAAGGAACTGCCCCTAATATGACTATTGAAGAAAACTTAGGCTTAGCATATTCAAGAGGGAAGAAAAGAAGTCTTTCTATAGGCATTTCCAAAAAGGATTTAAAGTTGTTCAGAGAAAAGTTAAGCATGCTTGATATCGGACTTGAAGACAGAATGAAAACTCCGGTAGGACTATTGTCGGGAGGACAGCGTCAGGCATTAACGCTTCTTATGGCGACAATTGTTACACCAAAGCTGCTTCTTTTAGATGAACACACAGCGGCACTTGACCCTGTTACTGCTGAAAAGGTGATGTCTATCACAGAAAGAATTGTCAGGGAGAATAATATTACAACATTAATGATAACTCATAATGTTTCAAATGCACTTGAGTACGGCAACAAGACGCTTGTGCTAAGTCAGGGTAATATTTTAGCGTATATCAGCGGTGAAGAGAGAAGAAATATGACTCTTGATAAAATAATGGAGATTTATGCTGATTCTACTGGTGATACTCCAACAGATAAAATGTTATTTTAGCAAAAAATAATAAATTAAACGCCTGACTTTCCAGACTGTAAGTTAGGCGTTATCATTTTATCATTTTGCTAATTTTGATAATGCATTTGAAAGTGATTTGCCAAGAAGCTCTCCTGTATACACGGCTTCATCAATAGAGTTTCCATGACTGCCTACCTCAATCAGCAATGCACCGGTTGAAAGCGATTGATTGTAATTTCTATAATCGAACAGAACAGGACGGTCAAGACCGGGATAATCAGTTTCAATTTGAGATTGAAGTGAGCATGCGAAGGTCAGATTATCCATGTAATTTGGCATACCCATTGACCCATCTGCATAATCAGCACAGGATATTATCATCAATTGTGCTGCACGCTTTCCGTTTACTTCGGTAATCGGCGAAAGTCTTAGTCCGTTTTCTTTTTCAATTGCGTCTCTGTGAATATCTAATACTACTTTTATTGACGGATACTTTTTTAAAATTTTTGAAACGGTATTATAGCTTAAATCGTAGGCGGAATTATAGTCGGGATAATCGTGTATTGTCGTCGAATGAACGGTTTTTATTCCGTTTTTTTCAAGCTGTTTGCATATTGCGTTGCCCACTGAAATCATATTTTTTTTAGCGTCGGTGGTTTTGCAGCTAAAGGACTTGTCATAATAGTTTCTTGAATATGGTTCAAAGCTCTCTGTTGTGTGGGTGTGATAAATTAAAACCTGTGGTTTATCACTGTTAAGTTCAATATTAAAGCCGGGAGATTTCTCACTTTGTTTTAGAATTTTTTTGTTGCTTACCTCAGTGCAGTTTCTCACCTGAGCACCGCTTGATAATGTGATAAAGCTTGTATCTGAATAAGTTCCGTAGTGAACATCTTCGATTTTTCCGTCATGTGACTCAATTTTTTTAGGGTAGGGAAGAGGATTCTTTTCTGTTATGCTGTCGCTGTTTTCAACTATGCTTTTATATGATTTTGTATTTTTCTTTGAATCATTGCTGGCTTCTGTTTCATTAGGTGCCATATCAAGTGCCCATGATTTTCCCCCGAGATTAACCCTGTTGAATTCAGTTGAGGGCTCATTGATTAAAGTTGCACCGATTTTTTTTGATAACTCTGTTATGTAATCTGTATTGTTCCCAAATGACATTTTTGCTGAAGAAGCCGCCATTGAGCCTGTAATATCTAAAATTTTATCCCCATAGTTTACACCGATAAAAATAAACATAGGTGTTGTGATAACTGCAAGTATAACGCAAATTGATTTAATAATTATTTTTTTATATGCATTCATTTTTTTATACCTTCTTTTTTAAGTCTATATTAAATATTTATGATATAGATTTATAACTTATGACCGATGTCCCCCACCTCTAAGGTGGCGGACATTATAGACTTTCAGTGGGAGTTAAATCTCCAACTGAAACCCTAAGGGCTAAAGCCCGTGGTCAATCGTTGAATGACGGGCTTTGCCCTTATTGAAAAAATGCTAAGTATAATTTTGCCTGCTTCATGATTTAACTTATGAATTGGATATAAAATAAAAAGTGCAGAGATTTTTATTTTCTCTGCACTTTATTATTAACCCTGAGCTGAAAATTTTTGTTTAACTTCGTCTATCTTTTGCTGTTCGACTGGCTTTTCGGGATACCAGCCTTTTTGTGACATTTGTTCATAAAGAGTATTCTGCATACAAAGCGACTCATTAAGTGCCTTTGCAAAGGCTTGACGGACATTGCCCGGTGTTGATTCTATAGTTCCGTGCATATAGAGGTCACAAACACCTTTTTCAGTAAGCAGAAGTCCTTCCATTAAATCCTTATCATTCATAGTTTTTCCTCCTAAAGTAAACCGTAAAAGCTTTTAAATATTTGTTCATGCTTGTTTGATAAACTAGTTACACAGTCTTTAAGCTGTGAATCCTGAAGCTTTGATATTACTTCCTGACACTGAGTTTTAAAGTATTTTTCGTGACCTAGTGCATCTTCAACATAAAGTAAATCTTTTGAAGTCATCATTTTACTTCACCTCCAAAATTACTATGCACACATTTGGTAAAATTATGTGTCAAAAATATATATCATTTAAAAAAATATAAAAATGCTATTGTGAAATCGAAAAATGTATGATATAATACAATAGTTATAACATAAGCCCCCTTAGTTAAATGGATATAACAAGTCCCTCCTAAGGATTAGTTATCAGTTCGATTCTGGTAGGGGGTGCCAAGGCCTTTTGAGGCTGTTAAAATAATATCAGGAGGTGTAACGAAGTGGTCATAACGAGCCGCACTCGAAATGCGTGTAGCCTTAACCGGCCCGTGGGTTCGAATCCCACCATCTCCGCCAAAGGGAAATCTGAAATCGGATTTCCCTTTATTTAGTAGTTTGAGGAGTAATTACCATGAATAACATATTCTCAAGTAATATCAAGATTATCTATATGAATAATGTATGTAGAAAAACTCTTGGTATCATTAAATACCATAAGTTATCTAATGATAATTTTTGGAACTCACTTTTTAAACTGCTTGAATATTATGATCACCAATTTAATAAATTATATGGACAATTGTATTCTATTAGTAGTAAAGGCATGTTTCCAATCGAAAAAGGTGAAGAGATTTCTTCTGATGTATATTCGGTTATGTATTCTGAAGTTAAATCACCAAACAACGCATATCGATACGCTGAAAAAGATGGTGTTACATTTTATTTTCATACGAATGAAAATAATCATATGTTTTTCCCTCATATACATGCATCTTATAGTGGTAAGGAAATATTTATTTCCCTAAAAACTTTAGAGACTACTGGTTCCTTAAATAATCGTAAAAAAGAAAAAATTGCAAAAAAATATGTGTCTCAAAATAAAGTGAAATTACTTGACGAATGGAATCGGTTGATAAAAAATATATAAAGGGAGGACACAAGCATAAACATCTGCAAATTCTTTGCTTCAAGCTCGCGGAGCGTCAGTTTCTTTTTGCGGAAATACGGTTGTATTACGCTTTTGATGAGTTCCGGATAAGAAGAATATGTTGCGCTATAGCCAGCCGACCTATGGTAATCTCCAGCCATTCAAGAAGATAATCGCCAAACAGCATATCGATGCTTAAATTGCCCACCTCCCCTGGAATTTCAAATTCTGCTCTAAGCTTGGCAAGTTCGGCTTACGCTTTGTGCTTGTTGACTTTTTCGGTCAGTCTCAATGAAACCCACCTTTTTTTCACTTGGCTTCGGAATTTTTGTAATTAAGTACGGCATAATAATGGTTGTGTTTCACAGATAAGTGTCCTACTACTATTTAGTTTTGCCTTCTGAAATTTTATTTACAGAACAGAACGCCAAACCGACGAGTATAGCATCGGTTTGGCGTTTTCTACACTGTGCGATTTGTTTCGCCGCATTCGTATCAATATGAATCAGCGTGCATCACGGCCTCGTTCGCTCTGTCGCTTTAACAGCTCAAGGTCCTTGATGATGTCCGACGGATTTGTTCGTCGATATACCTGCCGGAAAGTATTTTTTCAAATCATCGCGTTTAAATTTTGTCTGCTCTTGTTGGTTTATCATCACCGCATAAATCATCTGTTCGTCCAGTATACCCTCCTGAGACAGCTTTTTAAGCCGAATACTCTGTGCGTGGGACGGCGTGCAGTCGTTCATATTGATTGCGTCAAGCAAAGTGAGCTGTTCGTCACGGTCAAGGTAGGAGATTTCAACCGCAGGGTTGAAAGCGATTTTATTATCATCTACCATTGAAAGCAGTTCGGGAATTAAGTAAGTTAAGCGGATATAGCGCTGGATTTGTCGCTCACTATCATCGCTGTCCTTGCTCACTTGCGTTATACTCAATAGCTTCTCGCCAACTTGGCGAGAAGCTATACCTTGATGCTTTATCGCTTCCAGCTTCATCTTATAGGCAAATGCTTTTTCGCTGGGAAGTATTGTTTCTCTTTGCAAATTTGCGTCCACCATTGCAATAATTACCTCGTCGTCTGACATCTCACGGACGATTACAGGCATTGTTTCAATCCCCAGCACCTGACACGCCGCAAGCCTTCTGTGCCCTGATACAAGCTCGTAGCCACCGTCAGGCAGCGGTCTTGCAAGTGCCGGAGTTATTGTGCCGACCTTGCGTATGCTTTCAATCATTCGCCCCATTCCTTCGTTGTTCAATATCTTAAAGGGGTGATTCTTAAAAGGGTGAAGCTCACGCAGCGGTATATTTTGCACTCGCTCCAGATTGGCATCGTCCCGTTCTGTCTGCGTAGAAAATAAATTGTCCAACGAATGTGTCGGCAAAGTAAAATCCGATTTTCGTTTTGTCATCGTTCGTATCCTCTCTTTCTTGATTTATTAAGTCCGAAATATCGGCTTCGCATATTCTCCTCTATGAGAATGTTTTCTTTGATTTTAGGGTTGTCATCTATAATTCTTGCCGCTGTCTTTTTGTCCTTTCGGAGCTGAGCCAAAGCCTTTGTGCAGTCATCTCGCTTGGCAACAAGTTCTGCTTGTTCGTCGGGATTGTGGCAAGAATCAATATCTCGGTAGAGCATTTTGCGGTAATCCGATATGAGTTTTATTTCTGAGTCTGTGTTTTTTATAAATACTTCCACAGAGGAAATATCGGTTAAGTGATTGTCGCAAATGAGCTGTACCTGTGCGGTGTGAACGGCAAGCCTCACGCATTTCGGGCGATAACGGCTTGTGCTTTTTATTCTTCGGCAGCACGCCGAGCAGATATAAATATCTGAAATACAACGCCGTAAGTCCTGTAATCTTTTTTGCGGTTTTTAAGTTGCCTTTAACAAAATAAGCCTTTTGAATTGTTACATCGAAGTTCTTTTTTGCGGTAAACTCATTGTATAAGCGGTAAGCTTCCTGCCAGTTATTTTGCAGTGTATCTCTCATTTTGTCGTAAATGGCATCTCGGTCATAGGTTTCTCCCAAACGGTACAAACGAGTTGCTTTCTTGCTGTTAACAGAGCGAATAGTGGCGTACTTATGATATGGGTTTAGGTCGATTACATATCCGAGCTGTTTCATAACATAGGTGAAAGCTTTGGGATTTGTACTCATCGAAAGTGCTTTATCTATCGCCTCACGCATTAAATTGTAACGGGTAGGCTCGCCGTTCTTTTCCGCAAAGTACAGCTTGCGTGGTGTCTTTCCTTTAAGATTTTTAATGACCGTCAAACCGTTTTCTTTGCAAAGCTCATCGGAAATACTGCGCAGTTTCCAGTACGCTCCCTCGTTGCAGTTAAACTTCTTACCGTTTCACATATTCACCGAATTGATGACCAAATGATTGTGATATGTGCCGGTGTTAAAGTGCGTAGCGACCAGCACTTGGTA
>ENA-ORLW01000672-ORLW01000672.1-human-gut-metagenome-genome-assembly--contig:-NODE-672-length-45959-cov-28.852883_pt1 | contig 45959 bp, 48 predicted proteins | sample MGYA00243017_ERZ508829 | MGnify/ENA primary metagenome ERZ508829 (study PRJEB26277, sample SAMN04329776) | human gut metagenome | biome: human-associated habitat | host: Homo sapiens | place: USA...
CCGATCTCGCGGGTGCGCTCCGTGACCGAGACGTACATGATGTTCATGATGCCGATGCCGCCCACCAGCAGCGAGATACCCGCTACGGCGGCCAGCAGGACGGTCATCATGTCCGTGGTCGAGGTGAGCATCGACGAGAGTTCCTGCTGCGAACGGATCGTGAAGTCGTCGTCCTCGGACTCCTTGAGTCTGTGGTTGGTGCGCAGGATGTCGGTGATCTCGTCGATGGCTTCGTCGGTATGGGCTTCGCTCAGAGCCGAGCAGACGATCTGCTGGAGGTGCGTGATGGCGAGGATGCGTTTCTGCACGGTCGTATAGGGGGCGATGATAAGGTCGTCTTGGTCCATGCCCATGCTGTTGTAGCCCTTGCTTTCGAGCACCCCCACGATCCGGAACGGGATCGAGCCGAAGCGGACGATTTTGCCGACGGGATTCGCGCCGTCGGTGAACAGGTCGTCCGCGACCGACCGGCCGATGACGCAAACCTTCGCGGCCGCATGGATGTCCTGTTCGGTAAACATGTCGCCGTCGGCGACCTTGTAGCGGCGGATGTCCATGTAGTCGAGCCCCACGCCGTACACCGTCGTCGGCGTATTGTTGGCTCCGTACACGGCCTGCCCCGAACTGTTTACCGACGGCGAAACGAGGCTCACATAGCGGGCCTGCTCGCGGATATCCTCCAGGTCACGGAGCCTGAGCGATTCCATGTCGTCGGCGCCGAGCCGCACGCCGCCCCGCATGTCTCCGCCCGGATGAATCATAATCATGTTCGACCCCATCTCGCCGATCTCCGCCTGGATGCTCCTTTTGGAGCCCTGGCCGATGGCCAGCATGGTGATGACCGACGCGACCCCGATGATGATGCCGAGCATCGTGAGGAATCCGCGCAGCTTGTTGTTGCCGAGCGCCCGGACCGCGATTTTGAAAAGATTGGCGATATGCATGGTTTATTCGTCTTGACGGGGCAGCCGCTTTAGGGCGTCGGCTGCGGATAGAACCTGCCCGTTGTGCACGTCGTCCGTGACGCGGCCGTCGCGCAGGGTGATGTTGCGGCTGCTGTATCGGGCGATTTCGAGGTTGTGTGTCACGAAGATGATCGTGCGCCCGGCGGCATGGAGCTGCTGAAAGAGCACCAGCACCTCGAAGCTCGTGCGGGTGTCGAGGTTGCCCGTCGCTTCGTCGGCCAGGATGACCGCCGGGTCGTTCACAAGGGCCCGCGCGATGGCCACGCGCTGCATCTGCCCGCCCGACATCTGGTTGCTCCGGTGTTGCAGCCGGTCGCCCAGCCCGACGGCCCGCAGCGCCTCGACGGCTTTGTCTCGCCGTTGCACGGAGCTGTAGGTCGGGTTGTAGAGGAGTGGCAGTTCGACGTTCTCGACGGCCGTGGTCTTGGGCAGCAGGTTGTAATTCTGAAATACGAAGCCGATCTTGCGGTTGCGCAGCGTGGCCCGCTGGTTCTTGTCCATCGAGCGCACGGGGATGCCGTCGAGAAAGTACGCCCCGTCGGTCGGAGTGTCCAGGCAGCCGAGCGTATTGAGGAGCGTCGATTTGCCCGAACCGGAAGTGCCCATGATCGTGACGAACTCACCCTCGCCGATGGTGAACGACACCCCGCGCAGGGCGTGCACCACCTCGTCGCCGACCCGGAAATCACGTCGGACCTGTTCCAGCCGGATCACCTCTTTCATGGCTATCGCATTTTGTTTTTGCCGCCCGGAGGCGATGGCATGAAGGGGCTGCGCTCGGCGGCGGCCGGCCGGACCGAAGGTTCGGCGATGGCAAGCCCCGTAACCACCTCCTCCCCTTCGGCCAGTTGGCCGGTGACTTCGGTTTTATCGCCGCTCGCGGCGCCGGTTGTGACCATGCGGGCTTCGAGCGTCCGACCGTTTCTGACCCAGATTTCACGTTGTCCCGGCTCCGGTGTTCCGGCTGCCGGCGTGAGCGTCATATCCAGCCCGGCCAGCAGTTCTTTGTCGGGCACGAAACGCAGCGCTTTGGTCGGGACGGCCAGCGCGTCCTCCTTTTCCAGCGTATAGACGGTGACGTTGGCCGTCAGTCCGGGTTTCAGTTTCAGCTCCGGATTGTGGGCCGTGATGACCACTTCATAGGTCACCACACTCGATTCGGTCGTCGCCTCGAGACGCACCTGCTCCACCGTTCCCGCGAACGTGTCGTCGGGATAGGCGTCCACGGTGAACTCCACGCGCTGACCGTCGGCCACCTGGCCGATGTCGGCTTCGTCCACGTCGGCGATCACCCGCATCCGGGTCAGGTCGTTGGCGATGGTGAACAGCGTCGGGGTCTCGAATCCGGCGGCCACGGTCTGCCCCTCCTCCACGGCGCGGCTGATGACCACGCCGTCGATCGGCGAGGTGATGGTGGCATAGCCCAGGTTGCGTTTGACCTTGACGATCGACGCCTGGCTCTGCCGGTAGGCGTTGTGCGCTTTTTCGTAAAGATAAAGCGCCTGATCGTACTCCGCGTCGCTCACCAGCTCCTTTTCGTGGAGCGTGCGGGTGCGGGTGTAGTTTTTGAGCTGGTATTCGTATTCGGTTTCGCTCGCGGCGAGCTCCGCCTGGGCCGACTCCAGCTCGGCCTGCAAGGTCACCTTGTCCATCTCGGCGATCAGCTGTCCGGCTTTCACCACGTCATTGTAGTCGGCGTAGAGCTTGTCGATGATACCCGAGACCTGGGTGCCGACCTCGACTTCGGTTACGGGCTCCACCGTGCCGGTGGCCGTGACGGAGTTGCGGATGGCGATACGGACGGCAGGCGCCGTTTCGAGCGTGAGCCGGTCGCCGGCGGAAGGGCGCAGCAGCAACCAGAGGACGGCGGCGGTCGCCGCGACCCCGGACGCGAGGAGTATGCTTCTTTTTTTCATGGCTGTTCGTATTTACGGTTGAATCGTTCCGACCTCCCGCCCCTGGTAGATGTTGAGCAGCTCGATATTGAGCAGGGCCATGTACTTTGCCTGCAGCAGCTCCTGCCGTGCGGAAGTGTACTCGTTCTGCGCCGTAATCAGCTCGACCGTATTTTTCATCCCCAGGCGGAACTGTTCGCCGGTCAGTTCATAGCTTGTTCGGGCATAGCGCAGTTTCTCTGCAGCCGCAAGGTACTGCGACTGGGCCGAAACAGCGTCGAGGTAGGCCGTCTCGATTTCGCGCAGCAGCGTCTTCTCAGCACTCTGGCGTTCGAGCTCGCCGGTATTGACCGCAATACGCGCCTTGTTCACCGCTGTGCGATTTTTGCGGTTGGAGAAGATCGGTATGCTCAGCGTGAGCCCGACGTTTTCGTTGAAGCGGTTCCAGACCTGGCTGCCCCGCTCGAACGAGCCGCCCGACATATGCCCCGTCCCGACGCTCGCCGAGAGGGAGACGGACGGATAGAATCCTGCACGCGCCTGCTTTACCCCCAGTTTTGCCGCTTCGACCGCCAATTCACTTCGTTTGATTTCCGGCATGCTATCCAATGCCCTTGCATATATCCCGGTCTTTGCGGGGAGGACAGACAGCACCACATCCTCGGTAAAGACAGGCGCGGCAAGATCTATTTCGTCCGTTATGTCGAGTTCAAGCAACTGCTTGAGTTGCAATTTGTAGTTGTCCCTTGCCGTCTGTGCGGCGACGATCTGGTACCCGTCGCCGGCATACTGGCTCTCCAGTTGCGCCAGATCGACCCTGCTGATCGATCCGGCCCGCCACATCTGTTCGCCGCGGTCGCGCTGGGCTTTCGACGCTTCGGCCGTGCTGACGGCGATGCCGACGGCTTCGTCTGCATAGAGGGCCTGCATGTAGGCTTCGACGATGGCGATGCGGATGTCGTTTTCGGTCTCCGACACCGCGAGCGCATCGATGCGGTTCTGCACCTTCTGCGCTTTGACCGCCGTGCGGAGCCTGCCGCCGCCGTAGAGCGTCATTCCGGCACTGATGCCGTAAGTGCCCGTGTAGCTGTTGGCATCGGCCGCATTTCCCGACGGATAGTTGGTGTAACCTTGCGTCGTCGTGGCCGTGAGCGACGGGAAGAGCGCCGCTTTCGCCTCCGCCGTATCTTCCAAGCCCGACAGATAGTCGTTGCGACTCTGCCGGAGCCGGATGTTGTGCTCCAGCGCATAGTCCAGACACTCCTGCAGCGTCCACCGTTTCGGGGACTCCTGTGCTCCGGCAACCCATAGGAGCAGCGCGGCGCAAGCGGTCAGCAGGATTCGTTTCATGGATGTCTTGGCTTTTCGTTTCGCACAAAACTACCCTGCTCGTGCTGCCCGCGCAAACAAAATCGACGAACGCCCCGATCGTATCGACGAGCGGGCCGATAATCCACTCGGAGTGTCCGGCTTTACGTGGATTGCGGCAGGTTCGCGACGATGGAAGGCCCGATCCGTGCAAAGATCGTCCTTCCGGAATATGCTTTGAGGATGGGATTAGCCTCTTTCCTGTCCGGTTGTGTTTCCGGTATTGTAAAGGAGATCGTACCCCTCCCCCGCTTTGTCAGTGATTATGCGAGTCCGGCCAGAAACGCCATCACGTCCCGGTCGTCGGGATAGTCGGTCAATGCGGGGGATTGGGCCCGGCCGAACGGCACCTGACGGCTATGTTGCAGGCAGTCGCTCACGACGCATTGCACCTCGCTGTCGTGCTCCTCGAGCCATGCGGACACTTCGTCCGCACGTTCGTAATGCGAGTAGGCGATGCAGCTGAGCGCCGGGGGAAAGTCCCGCATGGGAAGGAGAAGCGCCCCGCCGCAGTCCCTAAAAGAGCGCCCCTGCAATGTGAGCAGCGCGCGTTGCTGCATGTAATTGTTGTGGTATTTGGGGGACATGGGAGGCGGCGCGAGCATCGGTTCGCAGCCGCCGGGCAGGAAGAGCAGCGATACATTGCGGCATCCCAGGCCGGAATAGGCGAACACGTCGTCCGACAGTCCGGCGAGCTGCTCCGGGGTTTCGTGCCCCGAAAGAACGGCTACGGACTGGCGGCTGCCGCGCAGCAGGGCAGGGATTCCCGGGAATCGGGCCCGGAAGTAGCGGTTGGCGTTGTCGCCTCCCGTGGCGATCACCGCGTCGGGAGTCAGGGCGTCGTCGTAATACCCTACCCTTGTCGCGGGATCGATTCGCTTGAGTTCGTCGATCGCATATCCGATCAGCACGCGGTCTTTCGACGAGGGCTTGACCAGGCAGCGATGCCCGGAGGCCACCACGCACAGCAGGTCGAAGAAACCGACCAACGGAAGGTTGCCGGCCATGATGACCAGGACGTCACGCGGTACGGCGACCGGCACCCGGTAAGGGGCGAGCCATGCACGCAGGCGCACCTGGTCGAGCATCTCGCTCCGCAGCGCTTCGACCGCGCGCCGGATTTCCGGCTCCGTGAACCAGCCGTTTTCCTGCTCCGCGCGCCGGATGATGCGGCGGGAGGTTTTGTCCCGGCCGAACGTCCCGAGCCTCCGTCCCAGCTCGGCAAACAAAGCGATCGCTTTTTCCATCGCTGCAAAGATAGGGCTTCGGAACGATTTATCCCAATTTCAGGCAAAATGACCGGCAATTCGTCCCGCATGCAAAACGTGTCCCGAAATTTGCGGGACGGTCCGAAAACTGACTTATGGAAAAGACACTCCGGGAAGCTCTGCTGCATCGCAGAAGCTATTATTCGCTCAGCGACCGGTCGCCGGTGGACGACGGGCGGATCGAAGAGATCGTCCGCTTTGCGGTCAGATACATGCCTTCGGCTTTCAACTCCCAGTCATCGAGGCTGGTACTCCTGCTCGGCGACCATCATGCCGAATTGTGGCGGATTGTCCTCGACGCCCTGCGCGAGCTGCTCTCCGACGAGCTTTACGCACGTTCACGCGAGCGGGTGGAACGCAGCTTCGCATCGGGTCACGGCACGGTATTGTTCTTCGAGGACCAGGATACGGTGTCGGAACTTCAGCGCAGTTACCCGACCTATGCCGACAATTTCCCCGTCTGGTCGCAGCAAACCTCCGCCATGCACCAGCTCGCCGTCTGGACGCTGCTGGAGGAGACCGGGCTGGGAGCATCTTTGCAGCATTACAATCCATTGATCGACAACCGGGTCCGCCGCCGGTGGAATTTGCCTGAAAGCTGGCGGCTGATTGCCCAGATGCCTTTCGGAACGCCGCTCGAAGCGCCCTCGGAGAAGACCTCCGAACCGTTGGAAAAACGGGTCCGCATCTTCCGCTGAGGCGGATGCGTTGGAAAATCGTGCGGTGTGCCCGAAAAAATTTGGAGTTACGGATTTTTTGCTTACCTTTGCACTCGCGTTCGATTAAACTCCGCCGGTCGGTAGCGAACGACAGACCTATTTTGCGGAAATAGCTCAGTTGGTAGAGCACAACCTTGCCAAGGTTGGGGTCGCGAGTTCGAGTCTCGTTTTCCGCTCAAAGTCCTGAGACACAACAGGACACAATCAAGACAAACCCTTTGAAACGATGTTTCAGAGGGTTTTTTCATGCCTTCTCCCAGACATCGCAGGACATCGAAAAGCCATTTCCGGACAGGATAGTGTCCCAAAAGTGTCCCACTCGCGTAGCGCAACCTAAAAGTGGGACACTTTGGAGAGAAGAGGTGGGACACTCTAGCCTGTTACTTATTGATGAGCAGGATATTATCAAGACTAAACTGTTTGACATCGGTTTACCTAATCTTAATTTAAAGACAGGTAAACAGTTATGAAAAGCACATTCAGAATCCTATTCCTTGCGAGGTGGGAATTGAAGAAAGAAAATGGCAAGGTGCCTCTCTGCGCACGTATCACCATTGACGGAGAGAAAGTGAAGTTCAGCCTCAAAAGCGAGGTAACCGCAAAAATCTGGGATCCGAAGTCCGGCAGGGCAACAGGACAGACAAAAGAGGCGCTTCAACTCAACCGTTACCTTGATAGCATTAAGGGGCAAATGATTACCCACTATCACAATCTTTCGTCGGCTAATGAAGTCGTGACAGCGGCGATGGTGCGGGATGCTTTCCTCGGCACAGACATCAAAAGCAATACTCTGCTGTCAGTGTTCGAAGAGTTCAACGACCGGCAGGAGAAACTTATCGGCATCGACATTGCTCAATCCACCTTCAATAAGTACGACTTGACCTACCGTCGACTCAAAGAATTCTTGAAAGCCAAGATGAGAAAGAACGATATCCTGCTCTGCCAGGTGGATCGCAATTTCGTGATGGATTTCGAAGCTTGGCTAAAGATCGAATATAAACTCGATACGAACTCGTCTGAGAAACTGATGCGGATTTTCAAACGCATTACGACCATGTGTTTCAAGAATGGCCAGATGCCTAAAGACCCGTTCTGTGAACACAAACTCAAAAAGGTAAAGAAAGATCGTGGCTACCTCACGAAGTCCGAACTGGAAAAGATTATCGATTTCAAGCCAGACAATAAACGGCTCGAAAAGGTGCAGGATATCTTTTTGTTTTGTTGTTTCACCGGCTTCGATTACTCCACGACTGCCGCCTTGACGGAAAAGAATATCGTTACGGATGACGACGGTTCTCTGTGGATTGAAACTCACCGTATCAAAACAGGCACTCCATCGAAAGTAAAACTGCTCGACATTCCATTATCCATACTGAAGAAGTACAAACTCAGGCGGGACGGCAACTTCCTACTGCCTGTAATGAGCAATGCGAAATACAATCTATACCTCAAGGAGATCGCCGCGGCTTGCGAAATCCAGAAGAACGTCACCTCGCATCTTGCCCGGCATACGTTCGCCACAACGGTTACTTATGCCAACGGAGTTTCCATTGAATCCATAAGCAAAATGCTTGGACACACGAAACTCAGCACCACCCAGATCTATGCCCGGATAGTCGATAAAACAGTCAGCGATGAAATGGATAAACTCGCCCAAAAGCTAAATAATACAAAGTTTAACTCGGTTGTCGGTAAGTAGCTTATTGAAGAAGCAATAACTTCCGTGATGAAAAATCCTTTCGGCTGTAACATCAATAGGTAAATTCTCTCGAATTATATGAGTAGATACCCGTCTATTTGACCTGACAGCATCGCCTATGGCTGTGCTGTTTTATTTTGATTATTGGCGATGGATTTTTTTCGATTTTTTTCATCTTTTTCTAAACCCCACCAAAAAACCTTCTCTATTCTTCAGTGAATGGCGGAAAAGATTCGTCAAAAATTATTGTAGAATTTAAAATAGCAGATCTATGTATTCAACCGATTTTTACGCATGGCGTAACGAAGGAACCAAAGTAGAACACTTTGATAAAGTGATTTACATTATTGCATCGGAACGCCTCATTGACTGTCTATATGGGAAAATCTCCGAAGGACAATCAATCGATGAAGCAAAAAATATTCAGGCTGTTCGGGAAACGATGGACGAATACGTCAAGAAAAAATTCAAAAAACCTTTTGAAGAAGTCAGATGTGAAGAAGTAGAATCTGATTTTATTGAGGGGTATAAAAACTATCTCCGCTCAAAAAATATTGAAAGCATGGATAAACCCGATGTTTTCTCTATCGAACAAACATTGGAATGGATTATTGACCGTGCCAGCGAACTTAAAATCGCAGACATTCCATATAGCTGTAAAGCCTAAATATAACTTGGAAGTGAGTAGAGTATCATCTGATTACTCACTTCCAAGTTTTCCAACCTCTGAGATCCCATATTTATAGCTATATAGATGAAGCTACTACTTGTAAGGATTATTTTATTTACATACAGTATTGATTATTAATATTTTAACCACAGAGGAGCGCGTTAATCATACAATAATATTGTTTAAAATATTTTAACAACAGTACCTCACTAAACCAATATAATATCAACTTATTCTTTGTTTAGGGAATGATTCTGAAGCAGTTAAAAATAGGAGTACAATATTCAAAAACTACCTATTTAGAAGAGCAATTTGTTTCGCAGTTAACTTGCGTTTTTCTGTACGACCACTAAATTTGAGAATATCTTTGCGGTAATAATAGCGATCTTGCCCACACATTTTATCATATTGAATGAGGTCAAGTTTACCTAGATCTTCTTCAAGAGATATTTCCACATTCGGGTGTAAATATCGGAAATAAAAGTTGCCAGACATTACAACTTTTCCTTTGCAACATTCCACAATAAGTTGGGCGCTTGTTTTTCCTAAAAGATTTTTAGCTTGGTTTAATGACCCTGTTATTGCAATAAGAGTTCGTTTGCTATTGAAGATAAGAACCATTATTGGCTCACTAAATTTACTTTTTTTCATCTTTAGATTTTGTTTTAGTTTCGATATGGATTAATAAAAAGATAAGTGTTCCAATATCTTTAGTATCAAATTGTCTGAAAATTATCATTATTATTAAATACTTCCCTTCAATTTTCTATATTGCTCATTTACATAGAAATGGAAAATTTGTCCATTGATCATTGGTTTATAAACTTCATAACCCAAGCGTTTTGCATATAGTCCGACATTTACCCTATTGACGTTCTTCCAGCTATTATTACGCATATGCTCCTCCATTTCTTGGTAGCTCATTTTCATTTTTAATCCATCGGATGTGTTTCCCAAATTAACAGGTTCTGTAATACATGATTCAGGGATAAGACTTTTTGCTTCTGCCGAAAATCGGCTTTTGACATCATTTCTTTTATCTATAGCACGACGGACACCCTCAACGGTTTTATTCGATAAAGTATATCCCTCTTTCGGTTCGAGGTATATCGTTTTATTGTCGAATGATATATCTATCCGATAGACCTTAGCATATGATTTTTCAACATTCATATTAGCGGTAGTTTCTCTGTATTGGTTTAAAATGAACTTCAATCCTTGCATTTTTCAAAACCGCATTAGCTGCCTTATATATTGGAAGGTCTTCGACGCCTGCTGTTTTCAATGCTTCTATTAGTAATTTACTTTCAATCAGGTCAAAATATTCTTTTTCATGAAGCGTGACATATTTGTCTAATTCAGATTTTAGTTTTGCCATAATATGGTTGGTTTTAATCATTGTATTATCGTTATCAAGTGACGGCATTTTAGCTGATCGAGGTTTCTCAGATTCCTGGGGCAAGGGAACCAGTAGCTTCCCATCTCGATCTACTAACTTTGAAAGTTTTGACCTGGCTGTGAATAATACTCTTTTTACAGTATTGTTATTTGATGTTTTTATGAATCTATTTGCATACAGTATTTTTGCTATTTCGGGAATTGTGTAGCCTTGAACTTTAAGTATGATAGCCTCTTTTTGAGCGGGTTTCAGCATTTCAACTGCCACCGCCATATCAGGAGATAATAATTCATAATTACCTTCGAGGATTTCCTCATCAGAATATAACTTGCTTGGTGGAATGGAGTTAATATCAACATAGTCAGCACATATCAGTTTCCTTTTTAAGTAGATTTGACCAATGCAACGTATCGCAACAGTGTAAATCCACGGAAGAATGTGTAGTGATGGATTGTAGGTCTTGACACCTTTTAGAAGCTTTATTAAGACTTCATTAACAAGTTCCGGTATGTCGTCAGGGGCCCTCGCCTTCGAAATACAGATTCTATACACATACCCAAAATGCGGAGTTATGAACCGCTCAAAAAGTTGATTACGTAATTGATAGTCGATTTCCTGTTTTTCCATACCTTGATAGTTTAAAATTAAACACACACAAGATATGGAATAGTGTGATAAATTTAACAGCCCCAAATTTTATTCAATTTCATGTTAACCAATATTCATTTTAATTATCTTTGCTGAGGATAAAGCACTTGCCTGAATAGTAAATTTAATTTTTGTATTATGGGATACATTGGAACTGATCCAGAGTTGATGGCGATAACAACATGCACAGAATTATTGGAGTCTCTGACCGTTGAACAAAGATTAAGAGTAATGGCTATGTTGGGATCACGTTTTGGCTCCCAACAAGAAAACTCTGAAATGCGAACGAGACCTGTTGTATCTACTGTGAAACATGATAATTTAAGACTTTCAAATGGTTCTGATGAAATCGAGTCTTCCCAAAATTGTTCTGTAGCCACGGACTCTGAAGACTATCCTACATTCTATTCAGTTTATAGTAATGAAGTTACGCAGAGTGAATCTGAAGTGTTATTGGTTATGGCTTTTTATGTGTCTAATTTTGGTGTGTCTAATTTTACGAAAGAAGACCTGCTTCAATACTATAAGGATCAAGAAATTTACACGGAAAGTAGACGGGCTAACTCCTCTAACAACGTAAACTCGTTAGTCCGATCTAAATGCTTGGAAGCGGTTGCAAAAGGTAATTATCGAATTACTAAAAATGGGAAACAAAAAGCTATAGAAATAATAGGTAGAGAAGAATGTCCTAAACCTTCTAGTTCAAAGCAATCTGGTGGTAAAAATAAGAAGGCTGTTAATTCTTCTACCGCTAAAGTGGGTAAAAACAATACTATTGCATTTTTGCCTGATCTTGTCTTATATCCAGATAACGAAATTAGTTTGGAAGATTTCTATAATCAGTTCATAACCGCCAATAATTATGAAAATAATTTAATATTTGTCTATTATCTAGTTGAAAAACTAAAATTAGATAGAATTGGATTGTCAGAAATATTTACATGTTATAAAACTTTAGGATTAGAAATCCCAAATGTTGGGCAAAGTATAGCAGATACAGCACGACGAAAAACATGGATAATAGCTTCTGATCGAAGCAACATCAAGCTTCATCGCAATGGTGAAAATTATATCAACAAGAAAATGAAAAGAAAAGAGGTTGCGGCCAATAGCTAAATATGATAGATATTATAAAGCAAATAGCAAGAAATTTAATTGACGGGAAAAGTCGCAAAATTGACATTGCGGCAGTTTTTGTTTGGTTTCATTATAGCAAATATGGGGAATCTGCTGATATAAAGACCATCAACTCTTATTTCTCTTTATGCAATTTACCAGAATTTCATGTTACGCAATTAAGAGAAGGGCTCAAAAAATCAAAAAACGTCACCAGAGGAACTGTTCAGAATACTTACAAACCAACTCTTAAGTATGATGATGCTTTGAAAGCCCAATTCCCTTTTGCTGTAGTCCAAAGTGAAGAAATAGTTACAGACGATTGTATTTTACCTGACGCACTCGTAAATAACACACGAGGGTATATTATTTCCCTTTCACAACAGATAAACGCATCTTATAATAACAACATTTTTGACGGATGTGCGATATTGATGCGCCGCTTATTGGAAATATTGCTTATCCACTCTTACGAAGCAATTGGAAAACTGGATGATATAAAGACGGATAGTGGTTTTAACAATTTGAGTTATATTATCAATTCCACGCTAAGTAATAAACCATTCAATCTTCACAAAGATTCTGAAGAAATTATCGATACGTTTAGAGTTTTAGGGAATTTTGCAGCTCATAAAATACAATACACGACTAAAAGAAAAGACATAGACAACGTGAAACTCAGGTACCGTTTGTTAGTACAGGAATTACTTTATATATCTGAAATTCTCAAATAATGAGATTGAGCGTGCGTATTTCTTTGATTTCCACAATATTCAACATGGAAAAATTGGTGCCGTTTATCGATTCAGTGTTGGAGCCATGAAAATGAGCATAAACCCAATTTTTCAATGGATGCCCATCATCAACTAATCGAGTGTAGATTTTGTCCATGGTTGCCCGTTCGAGGATAAGATCTGAATCTAGTTCCGGATCCTCCGACAACCAACATTCAATGCTACTCTTTGAAACAGGGAAGCAAAAAGACGGACAGGTGTGGGAAATAACACAGTCTATCTTTATTCCATTTTTTGAGATTTCGTCCAGAGCGTCTCCATTGAAGATTGCAGTCTCATTCTCCCAATAAAGAGGGCGGATAGTTCTGCCTTTCGATTTATCGAGCCACATCTTTTCTTGTCTATATTTCCGGTCAATCGAGATTGCTCCTCCAATACACAAAAAATACTTGTCTGAGAACCTCAATACGGAATAATCCGGAAGAGTCTTCATCAGAGGGAAGTCGATCTTGCCATTGCTGAAATAGTCAGGGTCATCGTGATTGCCGCGCATCAAAAGCAAAAAAATGTTTCTTTCTTTAAGTGTCTTACTGATTTTCTCGTATATCAAAGAGTAATGAACTGCTTTTTCAAACCCGATCCCGCAGTCTCCCGCTACAACGATGACTGCATTTTCAATCTTTTGTTGCTTGAGGTTATAGGCAAGAGTTTTAAACTCACCATGTATGTCCCCGCAGACACAGAAAGATGCGTATTGTTCAGGGATGTTGAATATGTTCATGGTGCAAATATAATTTCAAATGAGCGAAATTGAGAGAAATCGTCTTCACAAAATTATATTTTGTCTAAACTCCTCTCCATATGATGCTCTATTCTTATACAGTTAATCAGAATACAACAGATTATTAGTTTGAGAACATTCAGATTACTACTGAATCAGAATTTTAACAATGGAGGTCATAACAATTGAATCGAGAGCTTTTAAGCAACTAATGGATAAACTGGAGGCGTTGTCGGAATATGTTCATTCGATGGAGCGTCCTGTCGAGAATGAAGATGAAAATTGGGTAGGCAGTCGGGATATCTGCCAGTTTCTGAAGATCAGCGAACGAACATTACAACGACTGCGAGCAGACGGTAAGATTACTTACTCCTGCGTGGGTGGGAAATATTATTATCAGATTGGTCAGATTAAGAAGTTGCTCCGAGCACACATCCTAAAGAGTAACGACGAATGTTTGCAGGATTTGATAGCACATCACAAAAAATAAAACTATATTTGCATCAGTAAACCAAGAAAAACAGTTTCCAGAAGGGTAAAATCCTATTAGAAAATGGTTTGCAAAAATGTCCCCACCGGTGTCCCACTTGGCGAAGTGAACCCACCGGAATCAAAGGGAAGTGCTTGACGAGCAAGATATAAGGAAGACAGAGGTCAGACTCCCGTTTTACGCTCAAAAACAGACGATTAAATCCTTACAATAAGCTAATTAGCGAGTTGTGGGGATTTTTGTTTATAGCGGTTAACGAGTTGTAAACTAATCTTCTGCGCCGTGTTGCAGCAGTCTGCATCTTGAAAAAGAACTCATATCACAAATATAATATTTTTTCTGTAAATATTTCACGACGACATATTATGTCGCGCAACTCATATATTTTTGCCTAAAAGACCGAACATATGGCAAAGATCAATCAAATACGTCGTTTGGCAATCATCGTTTCAAAACTTAACAGCAAGCATTATGTTCCGGCTAAAGAGTTGGTCGATTATGTCACCCGTACAATCAGGGCACGTTATTCGGTTACGGCTGGCTGTACATTGCGGACTTTACAACGTGATTTCAGAACGATTGAAGAGTTATTCTCGGGTTACTATCCGTCATGACAAGCTCCGTGGATACTATATTGATGAGAGGTATGGAAGCGCAGAAGATTACGAAGTATTGTTGCTGAATTTTGAACTGCTCAATGCAATCGATTCGGACAGTACTATTCAAAAATATGTACTCCCGGAACATCACCGGGCAATTATTCTGCCGGATATCGCTGAATTACTCGACGCCATCAGGAACCGGCATCCGGTAGAATTCGATTATACATTAGTACGTCATGGAGGTAAAGTTGTTCGCAAACACTTGCATCCCTATTTTCTGAAAGAATCCCAACAACGTTGGTATTTGATTGGATATGACGTCGATGATAAACTCAAGGCATTCGGACTCGATCGGTTTTCCAGCCTACGGATTCTGTTTTGGGAGCGATTCAAGCGTGATGATACAATTGATATTCCGGCATTGTTCCGTGAGAGCTACGGTATTTGGAATAACCCGGAAGATCCGGTTGAAGAAATTGTAATTAAATATGATGCCTTGGACGGAGCTTTTGTTAAAACCATGCCGTTACACACGACGCAGGAGTTGCTTGACGATACACCCGACGGGATTACCATACGTTTACGACTGCGTATTACCAACGACTTTGTCATGGCGCTGTTGACTCGTAGCCGTTCTGTAGAAGTTGTGAAACCAACCTCGTTAAGAAAGCAGGTTTACAAAGTCTATCAAGAGGCTCTCGAACGTAATAAGATCGACCTGGATGAAGCATGACAGTTTTTGGGAAGAGCCGTTCGGGCAACGTTTGAAAAAGGGTATCGGATTGATAAATTGTATTATAATTACTTTGAATACGGTTTGTTCTATCATTTATTTTTAATCCCGTTCAAAACCAATGCCACATGAAAATCCATGGCTTAACAATAATCCGGCACGCCCCGTAACCGATATAAAGGCACTCGACTATGACCGTCGTTTGATAATCTATTGGGACGAAGAGCCGAAACTGCAAATACGGGAATTCAAGTGGGGCTCGGATTGCCGAATGTACAATGAACCGGCAAATTGCTACGAAGACTATTACGAGGAGATATATGAGTATTTTCACGATTAAATATGTAAAAACGATGAAACCTTATGAGTTTGAACAATTAGTTTGCGATCATTACAACCGGATGGGCTATCGGGCAACAACAACCTCGTTAACGGGCGATTACGGTGTTGATGTATTTGCCGAAAAAGAGAATGAAAAAATTGGCGTACAGGCTAAAATGTACGGCGGATCGGTGCGCAAGGTCAACCGGCAAACAATGATGGAACTTTATGGGGCAGCGGCTTATTTCGACTGCACGAAAGCCGTCCTGGCGACCGATGGCGAAGTACTTGCCGATGCCAAAGAGGTGGCGAATAAACTCGGGATTGAGATTTTATTTATCCAGCCCGACAGGAAAAATTCCATGTCGCACATACCATCTTCGAAATGGAATTTAGCCGATATTGTATGGGAGAAATACATCATGCCCCTTGCCGGGAAAACACTAACACGCGGTGACGGTAAAAGCAATCGTATCGTAAATGTAGATTGGAGAGGCATAGAACGTATTACATCCAACGGAAAACACCAAAAGATTGAGATCGAGATCTTTCGTTCCACAATCGATCGGCTTTTACGGCAGGCCGGATTACACGCGATGAGATCAATCAGAATTATGCAAAGCGAGCATCGTCGGGTATTGTATTGATTCTTTCGCAGGCCCCCTGTTTCCGGCTCGTAAAGGCTCCCGTAAGATTGGAATTGATAGAAGGATATCCGATCTACGACATGGTTTCGAGCCGTTTGTCGCAAGTTGAGAAAAATGTAACCATTCAGATTTAGCACGAATCATTGGCATACAATACCCCTTTGTGAGTTTTGCTGTTGTCGAAAACATTTTCTACCTTTGTTCTACGGCGCAGATGTGCCGTGATATATTAATGAAGTGAAAGTGTTTCGCTTTTATTCTCGAATGGAAATCTGGTAAATTTCAATTGTACCGGGAATAAGCAATACAAACACTCATCACCGTGTATAGGCGTATATCGTACGATATATTTCTATTCGGTGTGGGGTATTGTTTATTGGTACAAGGGTTTACCAGAACCTCCATTCGATAAACGAACGACTCCACACTTTCTTTTATCCATTAAAGCCATACAGGAGTCGAATGGCGATACGGATTATCATGCAAAAACTAACTCTCTCACTGTTTTTCCTGTTTTTGGCTGCTTGTGCAAAAAACTTGGAAGAAAGAGCTGAACGAGGCGATGTCGAAGCGCAATATAAACTTGCCCGACAGTATCAAGATTCCGCACAAGGGGATGGTTATTATGATCCTGCCGATATGCAATGTGCAATCAGATGGTATGAACTTGCCGCAGAACAAGGACATGCAAAAGCACAATGCAATCTTGCGTATATTTACGAAAGCGGATTATCAGTCCCCGTAGATTCACTCCGGGCAATCGAATTATATAAAGAATCAGCATCACAGGGTTATGCACCAGCTCAATGGAGCTTAGCCGTTGCCTATTACAATGGAGATGGAATAGACCAGGATCGAACAAAAGCTTATCCTTTTATTATTAGTGCAGCCGAGCAGGGAATTGTTGCAGCTCAAGTTGCTTTGGGAGATATGTATCGTAAAGGAGAATTCATGAATCAAAATGATTCATCAGCTCTCGTATGGTACCGCAAAGCAGCTCTTTCTGATGATATAAGAGCCTGCATAGCCGTGGGCGATTATTTTGAAAGTGGAGGAAACGGAATTCGTCGAAACTTTCAAGCTGCAATTAATTGGTATATGAAAGCTGCCGAACAAAATTCGGTAGAAGCACAGAACAGATTGGCTTATTTATACCTCAAACTCGAAGGCGGAGAACCCAGTGATAAAGACTATCAGAATGCCTTCTATTGGCTTAAGATGGCTGCTGAGCAAGGTGATGCATCGGCTCAATATAATGTCGGAATATTTTACTATTATGGTCATGGAGTTGATAGAAACCCCGAAGAGGCTATAAAATGGATTGGAATGGCTGCCGACCAGGGATCTGAAGCGGCACATGCTTTTTTCCAATATTGGAAAAATTTTAATAAAAGGTTCGGATTATGAAAAAAGTGTGTTGTTTCTTGTTATTATTATGTTCCTGCAACAAATTTAATCCCGAAGAGTATCGTATTGTAGTTGAAGATTGTTTGCGATATGAAATATCATGGAGAAGCTACATAGATGAAATAAAGGAACATGAAAAATACAGCCAGGTGGTGTCGAAATATTTGGATTCGCGTTATCCGGAATTCATGCATAATGCATCTGATTATAAACAACTTCTAAATCATATATGTCAAGCAAAAGAAACACATCACTATTCAACCTATTATGAAACCTTGCTGTTTCTAAGAGTCGGAATTTCTGATTATGAGTCTTCAACTTCAAAAGCAAAAGAATATCAGAGTATTATCAATGATTTGATTATCAAATATAATAATACTGAATTATCGTTATCTTCTTTCAAAAAAATTTCATCCAGAAGTTATGTTATCATGGATAATAATAGTGGTTCAATATGTACTATGAAAAAAGGGAAAGGAAATGACGTAGTGATTAATGTAATTATTAACAAATAACAAATATGAAAAAATTATTGACTATAATTGTTCTAGGTTTATGTTCATGTGCTGATTTTAACCCCGAGAAACATAAAGCCTTGCTCGAGGATTATGCAAAATATCTGAATGCTTTTGATGAATGCGTATCTTACAGTGATTTTTTAACAGATCAAAACGAGGAACATTTAATTTCCAGATACAAATATGACAACCTTGGAAAGGATATATCCATCCATCCTTTCTATTATGGATCTATTACTTATAGGGCAAAACTGGATTCGATGTTAAATTATGCCACATCCCAACAAAATGCAGAAAAAATATTCATGCTCAGGTCTATTTCAAGATCATACGATGACCAGCATATAGAATGGAACGATTTCCAAAAAATAGCCAAAGGAATATATGAGATTACGGATTTAAACACACAATCTGTTTACATTATAGAGCGTTACAGGGCTAAAAAACGAGAAAAGCCTATAGATACGCTAAGTTTAAGCGAATGGAACGAAGATGCTGAAAGCCTAAAAGAAAAAATAAAGGGAGTTTGGAAATACTATGTCTATTACCGTTGGGGCTATCACATTATATTTTCTCGAAAAGAAACTATCCATCAAGATGATAAGGATTAAATTTAAAGAGATTATGAAAGGTAAAAACAAATTTACACAGGAAGAAGTTGCCGAGTTGAGGAAACTGCTTACGAAACGGCCGAATGTATCGAAAGACGAACAGAAAAAAATCCGCCATAGAATGCGATTAATAGGCTTTTATGGACAAGATGATTGGGGAATAACCAATTGTCGACTTTCCGATTTGGAGGCATTGATTGAAAGTGGACAAATAAGAGTTGTCAATTCAAAATAGTATCACCCCAAATTGAGCCTATAGAGAAACCCAAGGTTAAAACACATATAAGTTCCATGATGAAGAAGAGTTTCAACTTTAAAACGATTGAAAATCTGCAACAAGTTGGATTCACAGGATTTATTTCGATTGCAGATTTGTGGAAGGATTGTTCGGTCATTCCGAAAATAAAAGGTGTTTACATGGTTGTCCACCCAACAAAGGCCGCTCCTGAGTTTCTTTCCGTAGGAACAGGCGGTTTTTATAAAGGGAAAGATCCTAATGTTCCGATCGAAGAGTTGCTAGCAAAATGGGTAAACGAGACATGCGTTATCTATATCGGGCAGGCAGGAGGTATTAGGGGCGGAAAGCAACCCATGGCAACTCTTCAAAGCCGCTTGAGGCAATATTTGCGGTTCGGACAACGAGGGGCCGTTGGACATCAAGGCGGATGTTATATTTGGCAGTTGAAAGATGCTGCAAATCTATTGTTCTGCTGGAAACCGCTGCCAACCGACGATCCTCGTGCTGTCGAAAAAGAGTTAATCGAAACGTTCAAAACACAATACGGTAAGTACCCGTTTGCCAATAGGCAAGACTAAAATATCCTGCATGCATATGCATAGGTGCAATACATGATCGCCCATAGTGGCATGTGCAAGGCAAAATGGAAAAGTCAGCTCTTTTCTTTCTTTTTAAAAAATATTGTTCGTATATTTGCGAACAACTGCGACAGATATGACGAAAAAGGCCTATACCGAACAAGAGGAAACGATCGCCCGTTTTGCAAAAGCGATGGGGCATCCGGCGCGGATGGCTATTCTGCGATTTCTGGCTGCACAGGACAGTTGTTTTTTCGGGGATATTCACGAGGTCCTGCCGATTGCGAAGGCGACCGTATCCCAGCACCTCAAAGAGCTCAAGGATGCCGGATTGATACAGGGCGAAATCGAGATGCCGAAAGTGCGCTACTGCATCAACCGGGAGAATTGGGCGATTGCGCGCAACCTTTTTGCCGGTTTCTTCGGCGACTGCAAAGAGAAGGATTCCTGCTGCGGCTAAATGGTTTTTTTTGCAAATAATGTTCGTTGTTCGTCGAACTACATTTAATAAGTCGAACTACATCTAATAAAAATGAATATGGAGATCAAAGTGTTGGGAACGGGGTGCGCCGGATGCAGGGTGCTCCATGAAACGGTAAAGCAGGCGGTCGCCGAATTGGGATCGGATGCAAAGGTCGTAAAGGAAGAGTACATCGTGAAAATCATGTCCTATGACGTGATGACGCTGCCGGCGTTGGTTGTGGACGGGCAGGTTGTCGCTAAAGGCCGCAAACTCACGCTGGCCGAAGTCAAAGAACTGCTGACAAAATAGATCGCCATGAAAAGACTCCTGTTATTAACGGTCGCCGCAGCGTTTGTCGCCTGCGGACAAAAGCCGGCGGGAAACAGCGTCGATTCGATACGGTCGTCGGACGGCGTCGAAGTGTTGTCGTTCCACGCGAAAAAACGTTGCCCCACCTGCATAGCGATCGAAAACCTCACGCGAGAGGTCGTCGAAGCCGACTTTGCGGCGCAGCTTGCCGACAGTTCGCTGGTGTTCCGCGTAGTAAACATTTCCGAAGAGGAGGCGCTGGCGGACAAATACGAAGTAACGTGGTCGTCGCTTCTTGTCATCCGCCACCGGAAGGGGGCGGAGCGCGTCACCGACCTGACGGAATCCGCCTTTGCCAATGCCCGCACGAATCCGGAAAAATTCAAGGCTGAACTCCGGGCCGCAATCCGAAAACAGTTGGACCGATAGGTATGGAGTATCTGCAGCATATGTTGGACGGCTCGACCGTCCCGTTGGTGACGGCCTTTCTGCTCGGTCTGCTGACCGCCCTGAGCCCCTGTCCGTTGGCGACCAATATTGCAGCGGTGGGTTATATCTCGAAAGACCTGGATAATCGTCGGCGCATCTTCTTCAACGGCCTGCTGTACACGTTGGGTCGTGTGGTTGCCTATACCCTGCTGGGTGCGTTGCTCATCGCCCTGCTGCGTGAGGGGGCAAGCGTTTTCGCCATTCGGAAGGCAATCGGGAAATGGGGAGAGATCGTGATTGCCCCCGCGCTGATACTGATCGGCTTGTTTATGCTCTTCGGATCGCGGCTCAACCTCCCGAAATTCGGATTTTCGGGCCGGGGCGAGCAGATCGGACGACGCGGCGGATGGGGTGCGTTCCTGCTCGGCGTTCTTTTTTCGCTGGCTTTCTGCCCGACGAGCGGGGTTTTCTATTTCGGAATGCTGATCCCGATGTCGGCAGCCGAAACGGGCGGTTATCTTTTGCCGGCCGTATTTGCTGTCGCCACGGGGCTTCCCGTGATGATGGTTGCATGGATATTGGCTTACGGCGTCGCCGGGCTGGGTGCTTTCTACAACCGGATGCAGGTGACGCAAAAATGGCTTACGCGGATTGTGGGAACGCTTTTTATTGTCGTGGGGATTTACTATGGTATAATTTATTTCTCTTGAACCGATGATTCAACGATTTGCCGACTGGCTCGTCTATGGCTTGTTCGGGATGAACGCCGAAACGCATCTGGGGAGTGCCGTCAATTTCTTTTTTTACGACAGCATCAAAATTCTGATTCTGCTGTTTTCGATCGGCATGGTCATGGGCGTTGTCAATGCCTATTTTCCCATCGACAAACTGCGCCGATACCTTACCGCCCGGAAATTATACGGGTTGCAATACCTATTCGCTTCGATGTTCGGAGCGATCACGCCATTCTGCTCCTGTTCGTCGATTCCGCTGTTCATCGGGTTTGTCAAAGGCGGTATTCCATTGGGGGTGACGTTCGCGTTTCTGATTACCTCGCCGCTCGTGAACGAGGTTGCCGTGGCGATGTTCCTCGGCTCGTTCGGCCTGCGGGCGACGGTGATTTATGTCGTGAGCGGCATCCTGCTCGGAACGATCGGGGGTTTCGTACTCGGTCGCTTCAAGTTGGAGCGATACCTCTCCCCGTGGGTACGGCAGTTGCAGGCGCAGTCCGACCGGGAATCCGAAGCCTGGGCGGAAAAGCACACCCCTTTTGCCGGTCGGCTTCCCGTCATTGCGCGCGATGCGTGGGGCATTGTTCGAGGTGTCCTGGTTTATGTTTTGGTCGGCATAGGCGTAGGTGCGGCGATGCACGGATTTGTTCCGGAAGGTTTTTTCGAGCAATATATGTCGAAAGAGAATTGGTTTGCGGTGCCCTTGGCCGTTGTTTGCGCAGTGCCGATGTATGCCAATGCCGCAGGAATCGTCCCCGTGATTCAGGTTTTCGTCGCAAAAGGTATCCCGCTGGGAACAGCTATCGCCTTTATGATGGGGGTCGTCGGGCTCTCGCTGCCCGAAGCTACGATGCTGAAAAAAGTGATGACCTGGCGGCTGATCGGCATATTCTTCGGCGTGGTCACGCTCTTCATCATCCTTTCGGGCTACGTGTTCAACCTGATTCTTTGAACGATCAGGCATTATCGTCGCTGCATCTATTCCATGCAGGAGTTTCAGGCGATAGCGGCCCATCGAGCAAGCCATACGTATTGCCTTTTGAGCGGCTCCGCTGAGGGGAACGGTTTTTGAGCTGACGGCCGCACGATCTGTCATTGCCTCTTTTCGGAGAGTTGAGGACGTTCGGGCATGGCAGGCCGGTGGTAAAATCCGTGGTTTCGGAAAAAAGACGTGGCGAAAGAATATCCCGCAAGAAACGGCCGGTTTTTCCGATAAAATCGTAAATTTGTGTTTAGATAGAACCCTAAACTATGTCAATGGTATTCCAATTCCGCATGTTGAGCGACGAAAACGATCATTTCGTCCGCGATTACGAGGTGATGTACGATATGAACCTGCTCGATTTTCACCGTTTCATCCTCCGCTCGCTCGGGTACGAGCCGTGTATGGCGTCGTTCTTCACGGCGGACGATCGCTGGGAACGGGGTCGGGAGTTCACGGTCGAGGATATGGGCGGCGGAGATTCGGAAACCGCACCCCTGGCCATGGAGCGCGTGACGCTCGGACAGTTGATTCACAACAACCGCGACCGGCTGATTTACCTGTTCGACCTCTTCGGCGACCGGGCGTTTTACCTCGAACTTGTCGGGGCGAAAAAACCGCAGGCCGGAGCGGCCTACCCTCGCGTTGCATTCGAGCACGCTCCGGCACCGGACCAATACGACCCCTCCGCCAACCGCGACGAAGGGTCGATTTTCGACGAGGCGATGAGCGATTTCGACGACTTCAACGGAGAGGATGGCGACGACGACGAGTGACCGGCAGTTGGTGGTTGTGGTGGGCCCTACGGCATCGGGCAAGACCGACCTGAGCCTCCGTCTGGCGGAACACTATGGCGCTCCGATTGTCTCGGCCGATTCGCGGCAATGCTATCGAGGCATGGCGATCGGCACGGCACAGCCGTCGGGTGAAGAGTTGCAACGGGCTGACCATTATTTTATTGCGTCGCATGAACTCGACGATGACCTGAGCTGCGGTCGATACGAGGTGCAGGCGCTCGGACTGTTGGAACGACTTTTCACCGACCATCGGCGCGTGATTGCTGTCGGCGGCTCCGGACTCTATGTCAAAGCCCTGTGCGAAGGCATGGACGAACTGCCGCAAGCCGACCCCGCGCTGCGCAGGCGGCTCTCGGAGCGGCTGTCCGAAGAGGGTCTGGAGCCCCTCGCTGCGGAACTCGCACGACTCGATCCGGATTACTATGCGGTAGTGGACCGGCGGAATCCGGCTCGTGTGGTACGCGCCCTGGAAGTTTGCCTCCAAACGGGCCTGCCCTATTCGCGCCAGCGGTCGGGTGTTCGTCGGGTGCGGCCGTTCGGAATCGTGAAAACAGGGATCGAAATGGATCGGGACGTGCTCTATGCACGTATCGACCGGCGCGTGGACCGCATGATGGCCGAGGGGTTGGAAGCGGAAGCCCGCTTGCTCTATCCCTACCGCCACCTGAATGCACTCCGGACGGTCGGATATGCGGAGCTGTTCGACTATTTCGACGGCCGCCTCACCCTTCCCGAAGCGGTCGAGGCGATCAAGCGGAACACGCGACGCTATGCCAAACGGCAATTGACCTGGTTCCGGCGCGATCCATCCGTGCGCTGGTTCCGTCCCGACCAATTCGATGACCTGATCGCCCATATCGACGCCGAATTTGCGGAATCCTGAAATTTTTTCCTACCTTTGCATCGTTTCTCACGGAACGCTGCCCGGATGGTGGAATCGGTAGACACGCCGGACTTAAAATCCTGTGGCCAGTAATGGCCGTGCCGGTTCGATCCCGGCTCCGGGTACCAGTAAAATCGCTTAATTTGTTGATTATGACAAGTTAAGCGATTTTTAATTTTCGGATTTTTCCCCGCATTTTCCCCACAGAGAAGAAATGGTTGTAATGTGAAAACCAAATGTTGGATATCCCTTTTGTTATTGTGTAACCTGTTGGTTGAATTAAAATAAAGCATATTTGATAATACAAATTTTGTCGATGATTGTAGAAGCTGAGGTATTGCAGCATGACCAAGCTCGATTTTAACGGCTGTACGGGTAAACAGCCCGTATGTCATACTAATCAAGAACTGGTTAAGTTGAGAAATCTTTTGATATGCTTTCTGGAACGATTGTAAGCTCATGAGAGTTGTTTCCGGTTCTTTTGGTTCAGTTGATACGGGACTTCAAGTTTGATATGAGCCATTTTGAAAAGGTCTTGTTGCATATCAATATTCAAGTACCATACGTGCCGAAATAATTTCTGAATATCAATCTTTTATACGATTGATACCCAATTTTACACCCGAAAAATGTAAAATTAGGTGTTGTATTTTCTCTATATCGAATCACACAGGCTAATGAATAAGGAAAGATCATTGAGCTTTCGGGTACTTTTTGGAAATGTCAAATGATTGGTATTTAATAATATGAGATTTGTATTTCGTATTTTGCATCCGCAATTTGTCTGCATTTCTTATGATGACAATGCATTTTTCATCTTTTTTCGTTATCTTTGGAGCCAATCATATAAAGAATAGTGCGAAAATACAAACGGAACATAGGTGCGGTATTGCTACTGGTACTCTTCGCATGGTACTGGAGTTCTGTTACGCTGTTTCCCCATGCTCACAATATCGACGGGCATATCTATGTTCACTCGCATCCTTTCTCCGGTACCTCGAATAATCCCGGCCACAGCCATACCCCGCAGCAGTTTCAACTGATCGCACACCTGTCGCTGCTGGTAATGATGGTGGCGACGCTCGTCGCATTCGCCTTACGGCTGCTGGGAGTTTCCTTCATTTTCAAAACGCAAAAACCGGCCGTCCGGCAGGACGCTCCGATCCGGATTTACGGGCTGCGTGCACCTCCCGTCTGCTGATACACATTCCATTCTGAACGGGACGGGCTTGTTGCCCGCACCCGTTGCCATGTATATGTATCAGTAATTATCAAAAACCGGATTTTTCCATGAAAGAAAAAATATTGGGGGCATTTCTCATGCTCCTGCTCCCCGCGGTATGCTCCGCCGGGGAGGAGCCTGCCATGAAGCCCCAAAAGCAGAGCGACGCAAATATCACCGGCCATGTGGTCGATGCCAAAACCTACGAACATCTGGCCTTTGCCACCATCGCCGTGAAAGGCACGACCATCGGCATCGCTACCGATGCCACGGGGCACTATTTCCTGAAGAACCTGCCGCAGGGCCGTTTTACGCTCGTTGCCTCGTCTGTGGGTTACAGGAGTGCCGAGCAGACGGTCGAGATCTCGCCCGACAAGACCATCGAGGTCAATTTTTCCCTGACCGAAGAGGCGCTTTCTGTCGAAGAGGTCGTCGTGTCGGCCAGCCGGACGGAGACCAACAAGAAAACATCACCGACTATCGTATCGGTGGCCTCGGCCAAACTCTTCGAATCGACCGCCTCGTGCAATCTGGCCGAGACGATGAATTTCCAGTCGGGATTGCGCGTCGAAACCAACTGCGGCAACTGCGGTACGACCCAGCTGCGCATAAACGGACTCGAAGGGCAGTATTCGCAGGTACTGCTCGACAGCCGCCCGATCTTCAGTTCGCTGGCATCGGTCTACGGCCTTGAACAGCTGCCCGTCGCCATGATCGAGCGGGTCGAGGTGATCCGCGGAGGCGGCTCGGCGTTGTTCGGGGCGAATGCCATCGGCGGTGTGGTCAACATCATCACCAAGGAGCCGCTGCGCAACTCCGTCACACTCTCCAATACGACCAATATCTTTGAGGGCGGTACGGCCGACTTCAACACCTCGCTCAACGGCTCGTTCGTCTCCGACGACTACAAAATGGGCGTCTACCTGTTCGGCATGATTAAGGACCGCGATTCGTATGACCGCAACGGGGACGGATTCTCGGACATCCCAAAACTCAACTCCGAGACGGCCGGATTTCGGGCCTATTACAAAACTTCGCCCTATACGCGTCTGACGGCGGAATACCACCATATTCACGAGTTTCGCCGTGGGGGCAACGAGTTCGACCAGCCGCCCCACATGGCCGATATCGCCGAACAGCTCAATCACAAGATCGACGGCGGCGGATTGAAATTCGACTGGTTCAGTCCGAACAACCGCCACCGGATGGGCATCTATACTTCGGCGCAGAATATCGACCGTGACAGTTATTTCGGCACGGACAAGAAGCCCGACGCCTATGGCGCTACGGACGACAAGACGTTCGTGGCGGGAGCCCAATATACCTACTCTTTCCATAAACTGCTGTTCCTGCCCTCGGAACTGACGGCGGGCGTCGAGTACAACTACAATACGCTGCACGACAAATACCTCGGCTTCGGGCGCGACTTCGAGCAGACCACCCATAGCACGGGTTTCTTTTTCCAGAACGAGTGGCGGAGCGAAAAGCTCAACTTCCTGATCGGCGGCCGCGTGGACAAGCACAACATGATGAAGAACGTCGTCTTTTCGCCGCGCGTGAACGTGCGTTACAGTCCGACGGAAAAGATCGGCCTGCGGGCCAGCTATTCGAGCGGTTACCACGCGCCGCAGGCTTACAACGAGGACCTGCACATCGACGCTTTGGACAACAAGGTGGCGATCATTCGACTCGCTCCGGATCTCAAACCCGAATACTCGCACAGCCTGAGTGCATCGGTGGATCTGTATCATAATTTCGGGCGAGTGCAGGCCAACCTGCTCGTCGAAGGATTCTACACGATGCTTGAGGACGTGTTTACGCTCGAAAAAATCGGCGAGGATGCCCAGGGCAACATCATTAAGGAGCGCCGCAACGCTTCGGGAGCCACCGTGGCCGGCGTGGGAGCCGAAGCCAAGGCGGGTATTCCGGGACGGTTCGAGCTGCAGCTGGGCTACACCTTCCAGCGCAGCCGTTACGACGAACCCGAAAAATGGTCGGACGACGTGACGCCCCAGCGGCGGATGTTCCGTTCGCCGGACCATTACGGCTACTTGACGGCGAACGTCAACCTCACGCGTGATTTCACGGCGTCGGTGTTCGGCAACTACACGGGCCGGATGCTCGTGCAGCACAATGCTGGGTATATCGAGAGGGATACCGAGCGTCTGACGCCCGATTTCTGGGATATGGGCCTGCGGCTGTCGTACAATTTCCGGCTCACGAAACAACTGCGGCTGGAACTGAATGCCGGGGTGAAAAACCTTTTCGACAGCTTCCAGAAGGACCTCGATTTCGGCCAGAACAAAGATGCCGCTTATATCTACGGTCCGGCAGTTCCGCGCACTTACTTTATCGGAGCAAAATTCGCGCTGTGACCAAGATGTACCGTGTTATTCGGATGCAGGGCCGGTTCCTGCATCCGAATTTGTATTTAGAGCTTGAAGGTCGGCAAACCAATAGGAATAAGTTTTCACCGTTCCGTCGTCTAGGCGGATGTTGTAGCTTTGTGAAAAAGATCGGCCCAGCCGGAACGGCACGGGCTGTCGGAAGATCGGACCGTCGTAACAGAATGTATGATATTCGCCGTTTTCTCCATTGGGATCGACTCCGGCAGGCAGAGAGGCTATGAAGCCGCGGTCGATCTCCCGGCCTATGGCGTCGGCGCCGAGTCCGTCGGCCATCGTGGTTACGACGACCGTCCGAAATCCCGATACGAGGAAATCGTTCATCACCTCTTCCGAAGATTTTCCCCAAAGCGGTTCCACGATTTCGATTCCGTGCGGCGAGAGTTGCTGCTCCCGGTATTTGCGCACATCGTGCAGGAAAATATCCCCGAAGATGAAACGGGTCACGCCCTGCGTCTTGAAATGCTCCACGGCCCGGGACATGGCGACGTCGTAATCCTCCATATTGCCTTTGGGCGTCAGGTCTACGATATAAAGAGGAACGCCGATGCTTTCGGCCTGCATTTGCAGTAATGCCGTCGGGATGCCGTGCATCGTCGAACGGTGCGTATCCCGGTTTACGGTAGTCAGCAGCGCGACGATCTCGTATTCGCCCGATTGCTGTGCCCGCAACAGCGCATGGGCGGAATCCTTGCCGCCGCTCCAGTTGAATACGGCTTTTATCCGTTCCATATTATATTTTCTGCATTATGGAAGAACCCGCAGACAAGGGTCAAATACTCGGGCAATGATCCGTCTGTACCCCATTTCAGTTCGATGCCGAAGAGTTCGGAGGTTGTGTGTGCGATGTCGAATCCGCAGGCTTCGAGCGATGGGCGTACCAGTTCGGGGTGGCGGCAGGGTTTCGCTTCGGGGCGGGTGCAGGTTCCTTCGGGGCAGTAGAGGCAGGTGCCGACATAGGCGAACGACCGTCCGCCGTACCTGCGTTCCATTTCGAGCAGCCGCCGTTCGAGCCACTGCCGTTCGGGGCGGATCAGCCGGCCGGCTTCCGACATCGGAACGTGCTGTTCGGCAGGAGTGATCTTCGTCGCGATAATCAATGCCGACGTATATTGCGAGAGATATGCTCCGACATCGTATCCGAACGGCGGGCATCCCCAGCTGCGGCCGTAATTGCGGCAGGCGCGGCAACACTCCAAAAACCGCTTGGCATCACGGAACCGGGCGATATAGTCAGCCACGGGCAATGCAGCGCAATGGTCTTCTGCGGTATATCGAAATGAAAAATCCATGAAACAAAAATAGTCGTTTCGGGCGTTTGTAATGCTGTTTCACGAAAATAATTTGTTGTCGAGCGCTGTTTTTCGGGATTAACCGTTATATTTGCCCCAGATTTGGTTTTCCGTTCCCCGTGCCGGGGAGGAAATGAAAAGGGAATCGGGTGCAAATCCCGGACAGTCCCGCTGCTGTGAAACTCCGTGAAGGTTTCGAACATCTCAGCCACTGATCCGCAAGGATCGGGAAGGCTTCGGAACAGGAGTCAGTCAGAAGACCTGCCAAGTCGATTCGATGTCAAAGGACCCCGAGGGATGGGCGTTTGATTTCGGTTGTATACTGCATGATAATTTTAATTCCGATGCTGTTGCAAGGATTGTTGTGCCGTTTTCGGCACACGGGTTTCGCTTTGCGGGAACGGCTCGGCCTAAAACGGGATTCGGTATGGAATTACTCGAACGATTGCTATTTGGTTCCGATTCGCTTTGGGGCGGCGGTGTCGCCCACTCGGTGATGATCCTGGCGCTGGTCATCGCACTCGGCATCATGCTGGGCAAGGTGAAGGTGGCCGGGGTGTCGCTGGGGGTGACGGGTATTTTGTTCGTCGGCATCGCGTTCAGCTATTTCGGCATGAACATCGACGAGCACCTGATGCACTTCCTCAAAGAGTTCGGACTGATTCTCTTCGTCTATTCGATCGGTTTGCAGGTCGGTCCCGGATTTTTCTCCTCGTTCCGCAAGGGCGGCGTCACGCTGAACAAACTGGCCGTACTGGTCGTGGCGCTCGGCGTCGTTACAACGGTTGCCCTTTATTATGTCACCGGGCTTCCGATGACGACGATGGTCGGCGTGATGTCGGGTGCCGTGACCAATACCCCGGGGCTGGGTGCCGCGCAGCAGGCTTTCAGCGACCTGCACGCCGGAGCCGATGCCCCGGATATCGCGACAGGCTATGCATTGGCCTATCCGCTCGGAGTGATCGGAGCCATCCTGACCCTGCTGGCGTTGCGCTATCTGCTGCGCATCGACGTGCGGCAGGAGGAAGAGGCGGCAGGTTTGGGTACGGACGTGCTGAAAGACCTGACGACCCGGCGGATTTCCGTCGAAATCTGCAATCCTGCCGTCGAGGGTAAAAGCATCTCCGGAATACGCCGTTTGGCCCTGCGCGATTTCGTCGTGTCGCGGATTTGCCGTCCGGGCGAAGCTCCTGAACTGGCCGATGCTGCGACGACGCTCCGCTGCGGCGACCGGATTTTGCTCGTGGCGGCGCCCAAAGATGCCGAGGCACTGGTCGCGTTGCTCGGCCGGGAGGTGGATGCCGGTCCGATGATGCAGGATAGGAAGATGATTTCACGCCGAATACTTATCACCAAACCCGAGCTGAACGGCAAGACACTCGCCGAACTGCGCATCCGCTCCACGAGCGGCGTCACCATTACACGCATCAACCGTTCGGGTATCGACCTGGTGGCTGCAGGGAATCTGCAGTTGCAGCTGGGCGACCGGGTGACGGTCGTGGGTCCCGAACTTTCGGTAGCCCATGCCGAGCGGCTCTTCGGCAATTCGCTCAAGCGTCTCAACCATCCCAACCTGATTCCTATTTTCATCGGCATCGCGCTGGGTGTCGTGCTGGGCAGTATTTCGTTCTGGATTCCCGGCGTTCCGCAGCCCGTGAAACTGGGCCTTGCCGGCGGTCCGCTGATCGTCGCCATCCTGATCGGCCGCTACGGTCCGCATTACCGGCTCATCACCTATACGACGATGTCGGCCAACCTGATGCTGCGCGAAGTGGGCATTTCGCTTTTCCTTGCGGGCGTGGGGCTGGGTGCCGGCGAGGATTTCGTGCCTACGCTCGTCGCGGGCGGATATGTCTGGATCGCTTACGGAGCTGTAATCACGATCGTTCCGCTGCTGCTGGCGGGGCTTTTCGGACGTTTTTACTACAAACTCAACTATTATACGCTGATCGGCGTGCTTTCGGGCGCGTCGACCAATCCGCCGGCACTGGCCTATTCGACCGAGCAGACCACGTCCGACGCACCTTCGGTGGGATATGCTACGGTCTATCCGCTGTCGATGTTCCTGCGGGTGCTGGCGGCCCAGCTTTTGATTTTGATTTTCGGATAACTCAAAAAGGCGCGGCCAAACAAAGACCCGTTACTGCCATAACAAGTCATTGCATAGAGATTAGTAGCCGGCCGCGCCTTTTTTTAATTGAATAGTTATGAATATCGTATTATACGGAGTTCCGGCGGAAACGGCCGGAAGGATTGCAGACCGATACGGTCTGAAAGTGATAAATTCGCCCGACAAATTCGACGCATCGGGAACGATGGTACTTGTTCCGTCGATAAACGCCCCGCGGTACCTGTTGGCGTTTTACAACGCCATGCTGCGGCATGAGGACGATGTCGATGCGGTCATTATCTGCGGTGCCGAGTCCTGCGAGGCCGTCAGCACGGTGCAGTACTGCACTCCGCTGGGGAAATTCTTCACCCTGAACGGTGATCTGGACGGAGAGGAACTGGTATCGGAACTTTGTCTGCTTCTCGATTCGCTGTTCGCCGAGGGGAATCAAATCAATTTTTAGGAATGGAGACTAAAGGCTATGTACACGTTTACACCGGTAACGGCAAAGGCAAGACCACGGCGGCATTCGGACTGGCCCTGCGGGCGTTGTGCGCCGGGAAGGGCGTCTATGTCGGGCAGTTCGTCAAATCGATGAAATACAATGAAACGAAGATCGAACGGCTGTTCAACGGCTCGGACCCGGCATTCGGTCGTATCCGTATCGAACAACTGGGGCGCGGATGCTTTATCGGAAAAGACCCCGAGTTGGCCGATGCGGAAGCGGCACGCAAAGGATGGACCCGTTGTGCGGACCTGCTCCGAAGCGGGGAATACGATGTGGTGATCCTCGACGAACTGACCATCGCCCTGCATTTCGGACTGCTCTCGACCGCTGTCGTGCTGGATGTGCTGCGCAGCCGTCATCCGGCTGTTGAGGTGGTTATCACGGGGCGTTATGCACCGCAGGCACTGATCGATGCGGCCGACCTTGTTACTGAAATGTGTGATGTGAAGCACTACTACACGCAGGGCGTCCTTTCGCGCGACGGTATCGACCGTTGATTATTCGAGGCGTTGGTAGTAGTGTAATTCCCGGTCGTTTTCGTCCAGTACCTCCGGGTGCATGATCGCGATCAGGTCGTGCAGGACGACGTCGGGCTGTACCACACCCGACTCCCAGTAGTCGTTGCCTCCGGCGACATTCAGCCGTTTGTTGCAGTTGTAAACGGCACCGTTTCTTACGCATCGGGTGTTTGTGAATTTCGGGAACTGCGATTTCAACTCCCCGAGTGACGCGGCACTGCCCGCATTGAGCCACATATCGGCCTGTGCCGTGAGCATATACGCCTCTTCGAGGTCGATGGGGAGCGAACGGTTCGATGTGTTCTTCTTGTAAATATAATCCCCTCCGGCGTCGGCGATCAGCCGGGCGACGTAGCTTTCGGTCGACGCCATAAACCACGACCCGGCATAGGGCGTGTTAATCATCACTTTCGGATGTTTCGAAGTCGCCGCCGCGACTTTTGCCCGGAGCGCATCGTAACGTTCGGGAACCGGCTCGAAGACTGCTTCGCCTTTTTCGCGGCTGTCGGTGATCTCGGCGATAGCCACCAGCCATTCGGCCTTGCCGAGCGGCGACTCTTCGAGGTACTCGCCGATGTAACAGAACGGAATGCCCATTTCGAGCAGTTTCGACTCCATGCCGCTTGCGCCGCTCACGCCGAACAACAGCACCAGATCGGGCCGTTGTGCGAGCAGCAGTTCGTAGTCGATATTTCCGTCGAAGCCGATGTCCGCCACGGCTTCGGGGTGTGTCGTTACATATTTATTCGAAATATAGTTTCTTCCCGAAACTCCTACCACCCGGTCGACCTGTCCCAACGCATCGAGCATCGCCACATAAGTAGAGGAGAGGCAAACGATGCGCCTCGCTCCCGCTTTCACGACCTGTCCGGTGAAACCTGCCGGAATCTTTTCTCCGTTGCGGACGATGAAGAGCGTTGTTTCGGTGTTCTCGGCGCCTTGCCACGGATTGAATACTTTGAGAAGCGTACTTTGCCGGCCTTCAGCACCGACGATCTCGAAGCCCGAGGCATAGGACGGTTTGTAGAGGGTTTCCGTATAGGCGTCTATTCCTGTCGTGTTCGATGCGCAGGAGATAAGGAAGGTAGCCGCGCTAAGCAGGATGAAATAGACTGTTTTTTTCATAAGAATCCGTTAAAAAGTCTGTTTGCAGAAACCGGATGTATGGTTGTATGGCAGACAACGCATACTACTAACCTCTGTGATTCTCCAGTTTCTGCAAACAGACTATCAAAAAAATGGCGGCAGGATTAATTACAGGAAGGTTTGCAATGGTTCACCGCGATTAAAAGGCCCCGCCGCCGTGTCAAATATTATTGCGCAATTGTTTCGATCTCTTTTCCCGCCAAGTGCAGGTCGATAGCGCAGTTGAACAACACGCAGGCCGGACCATAGCCGTAGCCCAGATCCTGCAAGGTGGCGTTCTGGATCTTCACGAAATCGATGCCCGGCAAATTAACTTTGTTCCCTTCTTTGTCGCGAGCCCAGCCGATGTCGAACGACGATCCAGTCTCATCCGTGGGGTCGCTGTTGCAGACATAGCCGTAGTCGTACCAGCGGGAAGCTTGAGTTGGCCAGCCGTTCGTCAGATCTTCCGGGGCCTTGGCCAGAGGCGGCAGCATCGTGCAACCCGTATATGTCAGTGCGGTGCCCTCGGCCGATTCCATCAACCATGCGGGCCAGACCGAGAATGTCCCCCATGGAGCCTTGGCATAACAATAGGTTCCGGTTTCCGATTCGTTGATTGCATAGGAGACCCATTCTACCATTCCATCGGACGGGGTGACATTGTCGGGACGGGTATAAACCATTTTCAGGTTGCGTCGTTCGCCGGTCTTGCCGTATTCGCTGCCAGCCAGTTCGTACCATTCATCGTCGGCCTTGCCGTTGCCGTTCGCGTCAGACGAAACATAGACAACCCCTTGTGCAGGATAAGCGCCTTTGGTGGCATATGAACCGATGCGGAAGTCGCGCAGACCATTGACATTCATCACTGTATGGTCGAATCTGAATACGATGCTGCCGCCGAACGAACCGAGATTCACTCCCAGATCGTTTTTGTCAAACGGCTTGTCGACGAGTTTTGTGTTGACGCTTGCCAATACCGTGGACGGCGTGTCGATGGTCGAGAATGCCAATCCCTTGCCGTTGGTAATCGCAGGATTATACTCCAAGACTTCCGAGATATAATACGAATAGGCCGTAGCCTCGGTCGTTACGGTGACGGTGGCGCTCTTGGTCTCGGTGATGCCGCTGTCGTCGGAGATTGTCAGCGAAATCGTGTAGTCGCCCGTTTCCAGTTGGATGAACGAAAGCGTCTTGTCGGTTCCGGCTTCGGCAGCTTCCGCGTCGTTAGGGCCCTTCACCGTCCATTTGTAGACGGGGTTTTGGTCGAAGCCTGTGATCGTCGGTTCGATCACGAGCACCTTGCAGCGGTCGGTCGAATAAGTCGCGTCGAGCGACATCGAATTGGAGAATCCTGCCTGATTGATCGTGATTTCGAGCGTTTTGTCGCTTTCGTCCTGTTTGAGAACCACTTTGCCCGGTTCGCGGGCCTCGGTCGAACTGTTCTTGGCGACCGTGATGACCAGCGCAGTCTGTTCGAGTTCGGCCGGAGCCCATTCGGGAGATGAGACCACTTCGTAGGCTACTGCGCTCGTTCCGGCCTGAGCTGTTTTGGTTGAGGTGACCAGGATGGTGTAGGTCTTGCCGTCGGCCGGGGCGCTGATGGGGTTGTCTTCGGCCTTCACCGAGAATTCATAGGTCGTCTTCGACGTGTTGCCGTCGTCGTTCTCGTCTTTACATGCGGTAAAGAGTACGCCTGCGGCCGCAATGGCCAGCAAACTCCGGAAAGTAAATTTCTTCATCGTTTTATAAATTAAAGGTGTGTTGAGTTATTCGTCTTTAGCACAGCGGACGGAATATCCGTCGCTGCGATAGCCCCTGTCTCTTTTTATGCTGGGACGTTGGTCGTAGGGAATGATGTAAATGGAGAGCTGGTAGGTATCCTGAGTCCAGATACCTGTATTGAATCCCGAATTCTTCAGGCATCCGCCACCGACGCGGTAACGGAATCCGGCATAGGGAAAGACCCCTAGTGGCGAATAGTCGGTCGTGGCCTTGTCGAGTCCGTTCCATGCGAACAGTCCGTTCTTGTCCGCCGGGACACACCACCCTTCGGGACAGGGATCGAACGGCGTTTTGCCCCGAGCACCGTACCACAACGTGTCGCACGCTTCGACTTTCAGGGGCTCCTTGCTGGGGAACCAGTCGTCGGCTAACAGGAAATGCATCGGCGAAAATATTGATTTGGCAAAGTTCGTCCGGGTCAGGTCTTCGCTGGTTCTGATCGTGCGGATACCCGTGCCTCCCGATTGCGACCCCTCGGTCAGCAGCGTTCCTGCAGCGTCGTAGATGGGTTTGCTATCGAAACGGTTGTAGTCGGTCTGATTCGTTCCGCGGAGTATGCGGTCGCCGGGGAAGGGATCCTTGCGTCCCCATTGATACAGCAGTCCGCAGGCGGCCAGCGAGTCGGCCGGTGTATTCTCGATGAGCGCTTTGTTGATCACGGCGCCGAGATTACGGTCCATGAAGGTATAATCCGTTACCCCGTCGCCGTTGTTGTCCCATGTGTAGATCTTTCCGAAGGCCACCAGTTCCGCATTGGGATCGTAGCGTGTCACCCAGATATGCCAGCTCCAGCGTATTTCGCCACCGATGCGGAGGCCGATTAGGGCGTTGCCTACCTTGTCGGCCGTCGATACGACGATCGAACCGTCCTCGGCGGTCTGTCCCGGGATCAGTCCGACGTTGGTGATCAGTCCGGGGGCATCCTGCCAGAGCAGAACAGGTTCGGGTGTCATCCCTGTGAAATCGCTCTTGCCCAGCCATTCAGCATAGAGATCCCATATGGCATAGGCTTTCAGCACCGGGATGTCGACCGACTCGCCGGGCTTGACCATAAAGCAGTTGGGAGTGTACGATGCTTCGAGGTATTTTTCGTTAACATCGGGTTGGGGTTCCGGCTCGGGTTCCGGCTCCGGTTGGGGATCGGGATATTCGTTGGGATTGTCGTCGTTGTGGTAAGAGCATGACGAGCTACATATCACGCTAGCAAGAAGTAACAATGTGAAAAATAAAAACGTTTTTTTCATAGTCATGCATCTTTTACACAGCGTATTGATTGTCCGTCGCTGCGGCAACTGACGTCGGATTTGATGATCGGTCGTTTTTCCGAAGGTGAGATGTAGATGGAGAGTTCATAGGCATTGCCAATACCGGTCGGTGGAGTTCCCGACCAGATACTGGCTCCGAATCCTGAGTTTTTCAGACAGCCACCGCCTGCCCGATAGCGGAATCCGGCATAGGGGAATACTCCCAGTGCCGAGTAGTCGGTTGTGGCGTTTTCGAGCCCGTTCCAGATGAACTTGTCATTCTTGTTCGCTGGGACTCGCCACCCCTCGGGGCAGGGATCGAATGGCGTTTTGCCCCGTGTGCCGCACCACAGCGTGTCGCATTTTTTGATTTCTGCGGGTTTACTGCTGCAATACCAATCGCTGTACCCTTCGGCGCCGAGCAGAACGGTCATCGGTTCAAGAATGGATTTGGCGAGCCCCGTCCGCGTGAGATCCGTATCCGTCTTAACGGAGCGGATACCCGTACCTCCAGTGGCACTTCCTTCGGTAAGCAACGTTCCCGAAGTGTCGTAGATCGGTTTGCTTTCGAAATAGTTGTAATCGGTACTGTTGGAACGGCGAAAGTCGTGGTCTCCGGGGAAAGGATCCTTGCGCCCCCATTGGTACATCAGTCCGCAAGCGGCCAATGAGTCAGCGCTAGTATTTTCTATGATCGCCTTGTCGATCGTGGCTCCGAGGTTGCGATCCATAAAAGTATAATCTACAACTCCGTCGCCGTTATTGTCCCATGTGTAGATTTTGCCGTAAGCTACCAATTCCGCATCCGGATCGTAGCGTGTCACCCAAACATGCCAGCTCCAGCGGATTGCACCGCCGATGCGGATGCCGATTACTGCATTGCCCACCTTGTCGGCCGTCGATACGGCGATGGAACCCTCTTCGGCTTGTTGTCCAGGAATCAGTCCGACGTTCGTGATCAAACCCGGCAGATCCTGCCAAAGCAGAACCGGTTCGGGTGTCAGTCCCATGAGATCAGTTTCACCCAGCCATTCGGCGTAGAGGTTCCACATGGCAAAGGCTTTCAGTATCGGGATGTCGACCGACTGTCCCGGCTTGACCATAAAACAGTTAGAGGTATACGCAGCTTCGAGGTATTTTTGGTTAATGTCGGGTCCGGGCTCCGGTTCGGGTTCCGGCTCCGGTTGGGGATCGGGGTATTCGTTGGGGTTGTCGTCGTTGTGGTAGGAGCAGGCGACATTCCCGACGCTCAGCGTCAGCAGCAACGCAGGCAGCAACAGCAGTTTTTTCATTTTCATAGTGTGAAATCTCTATTTTATTGGTGTTGGTCGGGCCGCACGTAGATATGCATGTCGCGGGCCATGAAAATTTCAGTGGAGGTCTCGCCGATCCAGCCGCAGTACTGGTTTAGGGCGGTGTAGACGCGGATAAAGTCGACCCCCGGCAGGTGCACCGGTTCGCGGGTCTCGGGATCCACGGCCCATCCGATGTCGAAGCCGTTGTAATAGTTGCCGTTTTCGTCCTTGGCCTCGTTGGGATAGTTGTCGGCATAGGCGCCGTATTTGAACATGTATTGCAGGTAATAGGAGCCGTTGCCTGAGACATCCACGGCGTTCTTGGGCAGCAGCGTGCCTCGGAACGTCATTTCGTCGGCGTCGATCCACTTAGGATAGTAGTCCTGGTCGTGGAACTTGTTTTTGTAGATATAGTCGGTTTGTCCTCGATTATCCTCCCATTTGATGTAGGTCATATCGGTCAGGGCGCTGTCGTTTCCTTCGCCGGGCGTCGGGACATGGTCGGGGGCGGGACGATGATAGGTGATCTCATAACCGTAGGTAGCCGCCTCATCCGTGTACCACGGATTCTTGTCGATCTCGTACCACTTGTCGTCAGGCTTGCCGTTTTGGTTCTCGTCGAACATGACCATGATGATACCCGGTTCCGAACTGCCTCCGTCGACGCCCGGATGAGCTGCGCTGTTGAATGAGTTGCCGTCGATGCGGATGTCGTATTCGCCCGGAACGTTTACGACCGTATGGTCGAATCCGAACGTGATGTAACCGCCGTATGCGCCGAGAGAAACACCGCTCTGCATCTTTCCGGCGATGGCCTCCTCGGCCTTCTGCCGCATGGTCTCCGCCGTGTCGCCCTCCCGATATTCGGGCATCGCGTTCACGAACTGTCCCGGAGCCGGGCAGTATTCGTAGACCGTAGATATGTAGGGACTGTACTCTACCTCCTCTTCGACCACGTAAAAGGTCATCCGGTGCACGATCGGATTGACGGGGTCGAAGATTTGGAACGTTACGTCATAGGTGCCCGGGTATTGCATCAGGAAGATGTAGTCCTTCTCTTCCGAGAGCAGCGAATCTGCTCCCGAGGCGGTCTTAACCGTCCAGCGGTAACTTTCGCCCGTGAAGGCGGGTTTGAGATCGACGGTCTGCATGCGGGCGACCTTGTAAAGGTCGTCCAGCCCGAGGCTCACATAGGGGATGCCGTCGTTTTCACAGCCGCCGAGCGCGAGGGCCGACAGCAGGATGGCGAATATCTTTTTCATTGCCGAGTCTGTTTGCGTTCGAGAAAAACCATGTGTGCGGGGATATCGCCCGTGCGGACACTCCATTTGTGGACGCCTTCGCGCGAATAACAGTGCAATACGCCGCTCGAAACGTAGTTCTTGGCGTCGGTGACATAGATGTCGCCGTTTCGGGGGTGGATGGCAATGCCGTAGGGAATCACGATATCGAGCTCTGTGCCGTCGGTGATGAATTTGCGCGATACGACACGCTTTTTCTTGACGTCGATGATGGCGTAGGTTACCGTGTTTTTCGAGGTCTGGTTGCTGTACTCGACACTGTAGACATAAAGGGAATCCCCGGAGATGATCATGTTCGAAGCCGGAATGTTCATCGCCTCGGCCACCTGGTAACGTCCGCCGTTGGGTTCCAGCCGGTAGAGGTTCGACGGAACGTCGTCGTAGTTGCCCCGCGAGGAGACCCACAGGTTGCCGTAGGCGTCGGCTTTGATGCGGCTGAGGTTGATCGCTACGTCGATCTTGTACATTTGGCGCATGGTTTCCAGTTCGATGACCGAGACCGTCGAGTCGTAGTTCGGGGCGCGGTAACCGCCCGAATTGGCGACGTAGGCGCGTCCGCCGATGATGGCCAGTTCATCGGGCTGGTAACCCACGGTCACCTGGCCGACGATCTTATAGGTGTCGAGATCCACCTTGAAGACCGCGCCCTTTTGGGCGTTGGGATCCATCGCCACGGGCCCGACATACGCGCTGACATAGGCGTATTTGCCCTTGAACCGGATGTAGCGGCAGTTTGGAATGTCGATCTGCGTGATGCGCCGCGCCGTGTAGGCGTCCATCACCTCGACCTTGTGCGAACAATTGATGACGGCGAACAGCCGTCCGTCGTAAACCTGGATGTCGTTGCCCACGTCGCCCAATTCCTTGACGACATTGGGATTTTTTTCTGCATAGATACCCCGGGCATAGACCGCCGTACGGTAGTCGAGGTAGTCGATGTCCGCCTTGTTGCTGCCCATGTTGCCTTCGTTCAGGAGATACATGTCGATCGGATCGGCGTCGGGATCCTCCCCGAACGGCAACACCTCATACTCGGTGGGGTTCACCAGTTCGATCTTCCGGCAGCCGGCGGCGAGGCAGCAGCCGGCCAAAACGATGAAGAGATACCTTTTCATGGCTCGCGGAGGTTAGAGATCGACGCTGACGACGAACCGGAAGTTGGTCTTCGGCATCGGATAGTTGAGCACCACGTCGTAATCCTGTCCGAAAAGATTGTTAACCTCGGCCGTGGCCTTGAGGGTTCGGGTGCGGATCTTGAAAGTCTTTTGCAGCGAGAGGTCGCTCGTGTACCACGGCTGGGTGTGGTTGCGCGGGATGTTCTCCTGCTGGTTGTAGCGCTGGCCCGTGTAGATGAAGCTGTAATTGAGCCCCCACCCCTTGTAGAACAGCGCGAGGATGGCCGAGCCGCTGTGCCAGGGGATGTAGGGAATCTGGTCACGGTAGTAGGTGTCGGCCGGGTCGGTGATGTCGATGGCCTTCTGATAGGTGTACTGGAACTTGGTCGTCACCTCCAGCTTGCCGAGCGTGAACAGGGCGTTCAGCACGGCGTCCACGCCCTTGATCTCCACTTCGCCCAGATTGAGCATCGTCCAGCGGAACTGCTGTCCCTTGGGATAGGCGATGATTTTATCTGTGATTTTGTTGTAGTAGGCGTCGACCGAAACGTCGAGCATCCGCATGAAAGGCGATTTCTCAAAATTGCGCGTGTATTTCAGGCCGACGTTGAATTGTTCGGCATATTCGGGCTTGAGGAAGGCGTTGCCCATGTCCGTATAGTAGAGGTCGTTGAAGGTCGGCATACGGAACATCCGTTTGTAGAAGGCGCGTACAGAGAGGTCGTGGTTTTTCAGCACTTTGAACGATCCGAAGAACGCCGGGGTAGCCACAGCCTTGTCTGGCCGGGCTTCGAAGCGCTCGACCTTTTCGTGGACAAAGTAACCCAGCACGCTGGCCTGCATCTTCAACCGTCCCCATTCAAATGCCGTGGCCAATGCGGCCATATGGGTATAGCGCGTCGGAAAGGGGAAGGTGCCATCGCTTTCTGTGGGCATGTAAAAAGTGGCGTCGAGCGTATTCCATTGGAAGTCATAGGCCAGCGACACCTCCCAGTGTTCGAAGATGTTGTAGAGATTAGCGCACGAGAAATAGAACTCCTTCTGCTTGTAGGTGTTCTTGGTTTGGATCAACTTGGCGTCTTGATTCTCGTAATGGGTGTAGTCGGCGGCGTACTTGGTGTTGAACAACGTGCGGAATTTCTTCGACCAGCGGTTGGTCAGCGTTCCCTGGATGAACGAGTTGGTGTCCCACAGCCGCTCACCATGGCGGAAGACGTTGTTGACGATGGCACCCGGGATGCCGCGTTCGGAGTTGTAGGTGTAGGCCCGCACGGTCCATTGTCCGTCGGCCATCTTGCCGTGGAGTCCGGCCTCCATGCGCGTAGCGTTGATGTCGCCGTTCTGTCGGTAGGCCGTCGTGTCGTAGGCGATCTCGCCCAGCGTGTTGCGGCGGCGGTAGCGGAATTTGTACCGGCCGGTGGCGTTGGTCCACTCGCCGCTGAACGACGAGCTGACGGCGTCGGAGATCTTATACTCGTAGCGCATCGAGGGATTGATGAGCCCGAACGAGCCGGTCTTCATCGTGGCCTTGAAATTGGCCCGCTTGCCCTCCTCGAAGCGGGGGCGCCGCGTAGTGATGTAGATGGTTCCCGAGGCCCCGAAATCCTTGGCCGACTGGAAAATGTCACTCTTCTGTCCGTTATAGAGCGATATTTCCTCCACGTCGTCCAGCGAGAAGCGCCCCAGATCGACCTGCCCGTTCTGGGCGTTGCCCAACTGGATTCCGTCGTAGAAGACCGCCATGTGGTTGGTGCCCATTGAGCGGATGTTGACGGTCTTCAGTCCGCCTACACCTCCGTAGTCCTTGAGCTGCACGCCCGCGAAATAGCGGATGGCGTCGGCCACCGAAAGACTGTTCAGCCGTTGCAGGTCGACCTCCTTGAGGACCTGTGCGGGGATGACTTCGCGGTATTTGGGAATGACGGGGGTGCCGACGATGATGACCTCGTTGATTTTCTGGATACTGTCCAGTTTTCCGACGTAACGCCGGTTCGTGGTGGAATCGGCTTTATCGGATGCCTGAACTGCTGTGGAAATTCCCCCCCCCCGCAATAAATGCGAGACATAGGATCGAAAGGTAGAATTGCTTCATTATGCGCTTGGTATCAATAGTTTGTTCGGTAACCATTGATTCCACAGCCGCAATGCAACGAAACAAAATGAAAAAGTGCTTTACATGCATTATCGATTCACGCCCATTCTCCGCAGGCTGCGAAACCAATCTGTCATGCAAGGCAGGTCTTCTGACTTATTCCGGTTACGACGCCTTCCCGGTTTTCACCAGTGGCTGAGATTGTCGATCCCTCATGTGTCCGTTTCCGGACAGGAACTTACAGCAGCGGGAACTGTTGCCGACTTTCACGGCATTCCCTTTTAATCGATCGGAGGCCATATGGCCTTCTTTCCGAACCTTTGCGTGGCAAAGATACAAAATTTACCAGTAATAAAAAATGTTTTTATTTTTTATTAGTCTGTGTCGTTTTATATTGGTCGTTCTGTTTATACCAATATGTAGCTTCGCCCCGCCATTCGTTCCGATCTCTATATAAATACCCGGTTGCCAATATTGTCAGAATTGATAATACGGTTATAAATACGATCGTTCTCAGAACGATAGGTGGTTGTTTGAGATAGTGTATCTGGGTTTTCATTTCCCATAATGTATTGTTGGCGAGCTTTTCGAATTTCGTCGTATCAACTTCCTTCTTGAATTCAGATAAAGACTTTTTGAAATTTAGAATTTCGGTAATTATTGTTCGATTCTCCTTGTCGATCACCTCCAGTCTGCCCGCCAACTGCGCCAGCAGCGTGTTATATCTGTCGGTAAATTCCCGCTCCTGCTCGGTTTTTACTCCGGGCAAGGCCGTATGCCGTTGCAGGCGTTCGAGCAGCTGTGCGATCTGCCCCTGCGAGAGCTCTGCGGCCTCTATCAGCCGTTCGATCCGTTCCAGCTGGATATTATCCAAACCTGTGTTTCCTGCGCCGCCTGCTTTAGCGTTTTTGATAGCTTTGACAAGTGTTTCCTTGAGGTCTTCGTACATCTCGATTGAGAGACCGCTCTTATTTTCGTCATTCATATTCTTATGGTTTTTGAAATTTTTTGATTGGGTTACAATCTCATTTTATGTCTTCTTTTCTGTTCTTCCATCCTGCGTCGGCGTTCCATTGCGGCTATGGCCATCGCTTCAGCCGCGGCATCGAGCAGCACCGTGATTCGTGCGATATGCTCTTCGGGGCTTTCTCCCGGCTTGCGCTGCAACTGCTCGGCCGACACTCCGACGGGCGAACCAGCCGGCAGCAGCGGAATACCCCCGGCCTTTCCGAGATTGACTGAAGGCGGCTCTTCACGCATACTACCTCCTCCTCTGCCCGTGTTGCCGAATAACCCGGCAAATGCCGAACGGTAATTGCTTGCCGCCGCCGAGAGGTTTCCGACAAGCGTTGCCCGGTGTTGGGTCTGCTGTTGAATATGGTTGAACCGGTTGTCGAGTTTCGTAAAGCTGAATGCCCTGTCGATCTTCGATCCGGAGAACTCGAAGCCGTTTTTCGAGAAGAGGATACCCTGCTTGCGGTCGGTATTTCCGCAATACTTGTAACGGACGCCGATGTCCTGTTCCTTTAATTTGCCTTCCAGTTCGTTCCAACTTTTGCTCTTGGGCAGACAGCCTTTGATCGCATCGTGGATTTCGTATCTGGTTTTGTCGGGTTCGCGCAACCGCTCCCGCCGTACGTCGTCCTTTCCCGGTGCGAGATACAATCCGTACTTCTCGGTCAGCTCCCGGCAGACCTTGGCGTTGCGGATCTTGATGTTCCTGTCCGATATGGTCTGCCCGTTGTTCCCGACCCGGTTGTAGACCAGATGGCAGTGCGGATGGGGCTGGTCGAGATGGCGCACCAATAGATACTGCGTATCGGTGATGCCCATCTTTTGCATATACTCCTTTGCGATCTGCGTCATCAGGGCGTCGGTCATCCGCGGGGCGTCTTTGGGTGAGAAAGACAAGGAGATATGGCCGACATTGTTTTTCAGCCGTGGGTTCAATAAGGTCTGGTCTTTGAAGTCCTGCACCATGTCCTTCACTTCCGGAGGCATAATGCCTTCGGCTTCCAAGATCCGGGATTCTTCTTTCATCACATAACCCACCGTCCCCGAAAAGGACGAAGCGGATATTACCTTACCGACCATCGCATATCTGCTTCAGGAGTTTTTCGATAGCCGTGACGATCGCCGCATGCCGTGCCCTGACAGCCGCCAGACCTTTGGCATTGGCCAGCCGGGTCAGCTGGTTCAGATTCCGGGCGACGCCTTTCAGTTGGGCCATGAAATCCAGTTGTTCGCGGGTGATCCGTGCTCTTACCGTTCCTCGGTCGATCAGTTGGCGCAGAACCTCGGCAGGCGGTTGCCCGGCCTCGCGGCAGAGGGCCGAAAAGCGGAGTTTCCGTTCGGGGCTGAGCCGTGTGCTGACGACGTATTTGCGGATGTGACCGATGCCGACTTTCGGGCGCCCGCCTTGTTTGCCATATGTTTTTTTCGGTGTTTCCATGATAAGTGGTTAAGCATTTTTTTGTTCAGACCAGCGGGATTTTACGCCGACCAGCGGGGAAGGCGCAGTTTTCGTCTACGAAAACACAACCTTGCCTTCCTTAAATCTTTACCCCTTTCCGACGCGGAGGTTCAATCGTCGCTGTTTCTGCTTTCGAGGGTTGCAGATCATTCCGACAAGAGTGATCTTGCTTATCGGATATAGTTTTCGTGGTCTTAGGTCGGTCTTTTATGCGGGCGATCAGATAGTCGTTTACGTCCTTGTGCCCGCTGTAAAAACTGCTTTGGTCGATTACCTCGCTGCGGGGGCAAAGACGGATCAGATCGGAGGTCGTTTTACGCCCGGCTTCGTCGTTGTCAAAGAAGGCGTGAATCACCGGATGCCGGGAGAGAAACGGGATGGCTTTGGGCAGGTTGACGACCGAGTTCAGAACCGCGGCGTCGATGCGCAGTCGTTCGGGATGTTTCAGCGAAAGATAAGCGAGAAAATCCATAAATCCCTCGAAAGCGATCACCGTGTCGGAACGGTTGTCGAGGGTGGTGATATGTTTGGGCGAGGAGCCGCCTTTGAACCGCTCGGAGCGGAGCTCCCACCCTCCGGCATCGTTGCGGAACCCGACGGCGAAAAAGGCGCGGCCGTTTACCTCGTAGCGGACTTCGCGGCAGAATGCCGCGGCGACAGACGGGACGATGCCGCGCGAGACGAGATAACCGATCAGTGCCGGATGCCGGAGCGAAGCGTCGGAGAGGATGCGGAGCGCGGGAACGGCGGCCGGACGCACGACCGACAATGCCCCGCCAACGCCAAGAGGCTCACCAACACCCGGTGAAAGAGAAACGGAACCGGCGTCCCTTTTTTCACCGTTTTGCAGCCGTCGGACGGCTTCACGGCTGTCGCACCGCTCCAACCGCATCACGAGGGTGAGCAATGTGCCGCCCTCTCCCAATCCGAAGTCGTACCAGAGATTTTGCACGTAGTCCACTTTGAAACTCGGTGTACGCTCTTCACGCAAAGGGGAAAGATACATGCCGTAGCCGTTGCGTTCGTATTTGGGCTGAATACCTCGTTGGGAGAGGAATTGCCGGATGCCGATATTTTTCAGATCATTCATAATTTTTGTTTTTCGAAGTTTGCCGATATTGCCTTACTACCTACTACATTTGCGTAATCGTTTGATAAATAATTCGCTATGTGTAGTAACCAAGTTTATGTCACCTTACTACCGTAGTAATTGACGTAGTGGCGTAGTAAGATGTCGTAAGGTGTGTATTTTGTATTCTGCTACATGGCAGCCTATTCTTTTTCAATGTTTTATCGCAGTGTGTAGTAGCGTAGTAACTACAATCCGTAAGAGACGAAAGGGTTGGGTGAGATTTTTTCAATGACCCAGCCGTAGACGGGATTTCCGTTGATACGCTTCGAGCGTCGTTCGAACCCGGCCTTGCGCAAGGCTTCACCCATACGTTTCTCGGAGAGGTTCAGCGACGAATAGCT
>ENA-ORLW01000675-ORLW01000675.1-human-gut-metagenome-genome-assembly--contig:-NODE-675-length-45862-cov-19.857268_pt1 | contig 45862 bp, 26 predicted proteins | sample MGYA00243017_ERZ508829 | MGnify/ENA primary metagenome ERZ508829 (study PRJEB26277, sample SAMN04329776) | human gut metagenome | biome: human-associated habitat | host: Homo sapiens | place: USA...
TAATTGATGATAGTTCATGAGCAAAACAAAATTAGTTAATCTCTGGGAGACTTCGGTCTCCTTTTTTTTGTTTTGCCAGTTTTTTTTCGCCATTCGCTCTTGGGGGCGGTTTAGGCCGCCCCCGCCGCTCGGGCACCCCCCTCCAGAAGGAGAGAGGGGGCTTTTCGTCGATACAGATTCCACCTCAAATTTTGCACTTCGATTTGGAATCTGCAGCCGCAACTTCGAAGGCGCTCCCGAGCCGAAAAAACAGCGGGGCGACGACATTCGCTGCCGGCGCCCCGCACTCAATTTAGGATTAGAAATGTTATTTTATCAGGATTTTAACCGCACCGGCCGGGGTGGCAACGATGTGGACGCCGGGGGCGAGCACGGTGGTCGCTCCTGCCGGCAAGGTGTGCTCGAGGATGCCCTGCAGGGAGTAGACGCGCAGCTCGGCGTTTGCGCACAGTGCGCGTCCGGCGAGCGAGAAGGCTTCGGAGGCAGCCTCAGGAGTGCGGATGCCCGAGCCGGCAGCTCCGAAGACGAGTCGGATGTCGGGGCGCTGCTTGTCGGCGGAATAGCCGAAGTTGGCGTCCGGGTCGAAAGGCTCGTAGTCGACGTTGTTGGAGTGCGATGCAAAGCGAGTGGCGTAGATATCTCTGTCGTAGCAGTAGGAGCCGCAGAAGGTAACGCCCATATTGTCCGTGGGCGACATTTCCTTGTGGATGGTCAGCACAACGTTCTTACCCTCGAAGGCGTAGAGGCCTGTCAGAGGTATGTCGAGCGAAGCAGAGCCGGCGGCGACATCAACAGTGCCGTAGAACACCTCCGTCTGAGCGCTTGCCGGAATGGAGCCGTCCTTGAGGTCCGTCAGCTCCGTAGAACCGGCCCAAACATGCACCGGGACGGCCGAATACGAAGTCGTGCAGGCATAGTACGGGAAGGAGAGCGCGCGCAGCTCGCTGCCCTGCTCCACCGTGAGGTCGCTTGCCGGAAGGATAATCTGGAAGATGGACTCCATGCTCATGAACGAAATGGGGATGACGTACATCTGGCTTGTGGGACTCTGGAAGAGCTCCACAAAGGAAGTGCCCTCGGGATAAACGCTTTGAGCCACGGCCGCGCTGACATTGTTATCCAGCTTGGTGTCGGCGGCGTAGACAATGCGGGCACTCATAGCATGGTCGCCGGCAGCTGCGTGGGCATATTCGATGGTGAGCTCATCGGAAGCGCGCGGCGCAATGTCCGGCCCGGCAAGTTCGGCAACTTTGACGTCGCCGTCGAGAAGCTCTACGGTATATCCCGATGCCGTTTCGCGGCCTTTGTTGGTAACGGCCAGGGAGTACTCGTCCTTGGCGCCGGCAACGGCAAAAGCGGGAGCCTGGAAAACGCCGGCGGCAAGGTCATGCTCAAGGAGGCGCTCGGCGCGCACCTTGGCCGACCAACCCTTGTCGCTCTCGATGATGTCGGAGTAGAAAAGGAAGGTCAGCGAGCCGTCCGGAGCCGACGACTCTATGTGGCTCATCTCCTGAGTGACGCTTGTAGAAGCAAATTTGCCGATGAGGTTGGCATCCTCGGTGCCGGTGCCGTTGTAGACGCTCAGATAGTCGCCGTAGGTGTCGACACTGAAGTCCGAAAATTCAACCGTGGCGTAGCAGTTATCCTCCGCGGGAGTCACCGTGAGCACATATCGCCGCTGGTTGTAGTAGTTGCCGTTGGGGCCGCCCTCGTCGTAGAAACTGTAGTCCTTCTCGGGCGTGATGGTTTCGACACCGTCGCACATCACAATCCAGTCGGCCGGCTTGACCATCACATTTTCTATCAGAGCGGGTTCGCCGTCGCCCTCGGCGCTGAGCGCCGTCACGGTGTAGGAGTAGCTGCCGAAGTTGGTGCGGTCCTCGTAGGAGAGGCAATCGGCGCCGACGGTGGCCAGTGTCGTCGAGCCGCGCTTGATGCGGTAGCCCGTGATATCCTCCGGTTCGAAGAGGCCGCCGGAAGCGCCCTGAGTGGGGGCTTCCCAGCTGAGTATTGCCGAGCCGTCGCCGGGTGTGGCCGTGAGATTGCCCACAGCGGCGGGGCGGTCTTTGCCCACATGTACGCGAAGAGTGTAATAGTCGACGCCGCCGCGGCCCGCGCTGTTGAAGGGCACCACGCGGTACTCGTAGTCGCCCGGGGTCAGACTGCCGTCGACGTAGCTGTCGTCAGCGCCCAGATTGGCTGAAGTGCGGCTCAGAGTAGCCACTTCCTGCCCGTCGCGCTCGATGGCCACGCCGTCGAAGCCCGCAATGGCGGCGCCGTTGGCGCCTTCGGTCGGGTTTGTCCAGGTCAGAGTCACAGCGTCAGCGCCGCCCTGCCCCTTCAGAGCCTGCACGCGGTCCGGAGCGCCCTCGGCCACGTTGATGTAGGGCACAAATAGCGAGGCCATACTCGAGGCGCCGTTGGGTCCGATGGCGCCCAGGTCGGTGGCTGCGCCGGTAGTGGTGTCGATGGTGTAGAGATGATAGTCCAGATTGTTCACCCAGTAGAGCGTGCCGGTGGAGTAGTCGAAGCCCATAGTCTGGTCGAAGCCTACCGAATAGCCCAGTTCGCCGACCGTGGTGAGCGTGCCGTCCTTGGCGGCTTTGTAGAAGTTGCCGTTGGTGCTCACCACATATAGCGTGCCGTCGAGGCCGGCCGCAATGGCCACCAGATAAACCTCATTGCCATTATCCTTGGCCTTGCCCAGCAGGGTGCTTTCGCCGGTCTGCGGATTATACTCCACCAGCCATTGGTTGCCGGTGCGAATGCCGTAGATTTTGTCGCTTGAATAGTCGTAGGTGAGGTCTATCACCTTCGAGCCGCCCTTGCATACCAAAGTTCGCTCGCCGGTGGTCATATCGATTTCGTAGAGGCCGTCGACCGACGACTGGGTGCCCTTCACAATCACCTGGCCGAACCAGCGGTAATTGCAGTAGAAGCCGCCGTAGACAACGCCGTCCTCCGAATTGTCGGCAATCTGCACCGTCTGCGAGGGATTCTCCGACGATATTGTTATGGGACCGCGGAATGGCGTTTCCGGACCCATCTCCCAGGCCTGATAACCATAGATTGTCTTGGCCGACACTTCGGCCGGAGCGCCGACCGCAAGCAGCGCTCCCACACAAAGCGTTATAAGTTTTTTCATTCGGTTAGTATTTTGTTAATAATTGTGTTCGGGTATCATTTGGGGTTGGGGGAAATGACACCGGCAAAATTAACAAAAACTATCCATATTGCGAAATTTATTTTTCATTTTGACGCTAATCGCGCCTACAGCATATCACAAAGGCTATCAGCCAGGTCACCGACTCAGCACTTCTGCCACTTCGGCGGCATACTGGCGCCCCACCGGGATGACCACACCTCCGGCGAGCACGACTTCGCGACGTGTGTATGACTCCACGCACGACCGCGCCACTATGAACGAGCGGTGCACCCTCAAAAAGGCTTCGGCGGGCAGCTGCGCGCCTATGTTCTTGAGCAGCATGCGCGTGATGGTGCACACGCCGTCGAGGCGGAAAATCTTCACGTAGCCCTCCATAGCCTCTATGTACTTTATGCCCGACAGAGGGATGGCCACATTGCTGTACTCCTGCTTGACCACCAGCGTGCGAGCCGTCTGCGGCCTCGACTCCACCTCGCGCCGGCGCCTTACGGCCTTGCCGACGGCCGTACGGAAGCGGTCGTAGGAAAATGGCTTGTGGAGGTAGTCGACGGCGTCGAGTTCGAACCCCGCCGGAGCATAATCCAGATAGGCTGTGGTGAAAATCAGGCAAGTGCCCTCCGGCAGGCGTCTGGCAATGTCGATGCCGCTGATATTGCCCATCTCGATGTCGAGAAAGACAACGTCGGGGCGCTCGCGCTCTATGGCTGCCAGGCCCGCTATGGGGTCCGAGAAGGTCTGCAGGCGCAGGCCGCCCATGCGTTGGGCAAAGGCCGCGGTTATTTCGAGTGCCAGCGGTTCGTCGTCGATGGCGATGCAGTTGAGGATGTCAGTCGTCATGGCTTTGCAGGTCTATTTCGAGTTCGACAATATAGAGGTCTCCGCGGCGCCCCGCCTCCAGAGTGTGCCGCTCCGGAAAGAGGGCGTTGAGGCGCGAACGCGTATTCTCCAGCCCGACCGGCACGTCCGAGGCGAAGGTGTCGCGGTGGCGCATCACGGCATTCGAGGTCGAGAAACTCAGCCGGCCCGCGCTCTCGCGCACACTGATTGAAATCAGGCAGGGCTCGGTGGCCGAGGCGCCGTACTTGAAAGCGTTTTCGACAAAAGTGAGCATCAGCATAGGCGGTATGCGCACGGCAGGATCGTCGACGCTTTCCTCCCAGTCCAGTCGCGTGTTGCCGTTGAGGCGAATCATCTGGAGGTCGACGTAGTTGCGGATATAGTCTAACTCCTGCCCCAGCTCGACAGTCTCCTGATTGACGGTAACATAGCTGTAGCGCAGCAGCTCGCTGAATTTGATGAAGGCGTTTTCGGCCTTGTCCGAAGTACCTATCACCAGCGAGTAGAGCGTATTGAGCGTGTTGAAGAGGAAATGCGGGCTTATCTGCGCCTTGAACATGGCGAGTTCGGCCTTGTCGCGCTGTGCCTCTATGCGACGCTTCAGAAGCTGCTGCTCGTAGAGCTCGCCCACAAAGGCCACCGCCAGCCCGTAGCCCACAACGAGTGCGAACATCAGCCATAGCGTCATGGCCACCCCGAAGTCGCGCATACGCGTCTGGTACTGGCTCATGGCCGGTGTGACGAATTCGATTTCCGGAAGCGGATAGCAACTCAGCAGCCAGTTAAGGCCCACAAGTATTATGGCCAGCAGAACAAGACGACGGTAGCGCCTACGCATCACCAGCCCGGGAACGCCCGAACGAACCACAGCGAAGTAGCAGCCGTACATAAAGGCGCACGACAGCCCGAAAAAGAGCGGCCACTGCGCCGGCCAATAGCGCGCCGGGCCCAACAGCACCAGCGCCGGCATCAGAACGACGCAGAAGAAGAGGTCCGGCACGAAGCGAGGGCGCCGCCGCAGTTTTTGTATGGCTGTCTGTAGCTTCACAATGCAAAATTAGCAACACCGCACCGAATGTGCAACAGCGCGCCGTGACGTCCGTTGACACTTTCGTGTCGTTCATTAATTTTTTTGCGTACATATTTAAAAAATATTTATATTTGCATTGTCAAAATCAAAGGAGCGCACGATGAGAAAGTCTGCCGTCATATTTTGCATAGCTCTCGCAGCGGCCGCCTGCACGCGGCAGGCTCCGTCGCAGCAGGCGTCGTCGCTGATGGAGGCTTCGCGGCAGGAGCTGGCCGACGCCGTAAAGGAGCGCGACGAGCTCCTTGCCGTGGTTCGCGAAATTTCGGCAAGCATGGACCAGATTCGCCACATTGAGAATGTGATGACGGTCGCCGGCGCCCGCTCCCGCGAAAATCCCGACCAGCGCACTCGCGTGCTTGCCGACGTCGAAGCCATCCGGCGCACTCTGCGTCAGCGCGCACTCCGGCTCGACAGTCTGGAGACCGCCCTGAGCGCGTCGGCGATGTACACCGAAGAACTCAGCTCCACCGTCGAAGCCATCCGCAGCCAGCTCAACTACCAAAGCGCCGTTATCGACGACCTTGGCCGACAGCTCGCACAGGCCGGCGTGCGAATCGACGACCTCACCACTCAAGTCGACTCCCTCAACCAGACAGTCGATTCGGTCAACACCGAACTCGACGTTGCCCATCAGGCCGCCATCCGGCTCGAAAACGAAATAAACACCTGCTACTATATAGCAGCCCCGAAGAACGAGCTTCGCCGCGCAAACATACTCCAAACCGGATTCCTGCGCAAAAGCCGACTCATGCGCGACGACTTCGACCGCGCCAGCTTCGTCATCGCCGACAAGCGCTCCCTCAACGTTATCCACGTAAATTCAGACAAAGCACGGATATTAAGCACTCACCCGGAAGGCTCCTACTCCGTTTCAGACAGCGTCAGTCTCAAAACAATTACCATACTCCGGCCGGAGGTGTTCTGGAGTCTGACCAATTATCTGGTGGTTCAAACGGACTGACCCCAGATAGCCGGATGAGTCCGGGCCGGACACGCAGACGATGCGCGTCCGGCCCTAAAATTGCAAAAAGCTTTCATTTACACTTTTGCGGCGTCTATTGACAACCACTTGGCGGCTTGCGCTCAAGTGGTTAATTTTGTTGCAAATTCATTACGATGCTACTCAAAACCTCTCATATTCTCACTTTTCTTGCCGCCACTGCCGCAGCTGTCGCCGAGCCGGCGCCGTATCTTAACGAACCCGACACCGCCCTGCTCGACGAGGTTGTCGTGGTCGGCTACGCCAGCCAGCGCAAGGTAGACCTCACCGGCGCCGTGGCCACCGTCAAGGCCGCCGCTCTTCAGGACCGGCCGCTGGCCAACGTGACCAACGCCCTGGCCGGCGTGGCGCCCGGTCTGACCGTGACAAACTCCGGAGGTGGCACCCCCGGCTACGAGGGCCACACCCTGATCGTGCGCGGCCTCGGAACCTTCAACAACGCCTCGCCTCTGGTGGTGGTCGACGGTATGACCGGCGTGGCTCTATCCGACCTCAATCCGGTCGACATTGAGAGCATCTCGGTACTCAAAGACGCCGCCTCGGCGGCCATCTACGGCTCGCGAGCCGCAAACGGCGTCATCCTGGTCACCACGCGTCGAGGCTCCGAAGCGCCCCCGAGACTCACCTACAGCGTCAACATTGCTTTCGAAACGGTGGCAAAACGCCTCAATCTGGTCACCGACTACGCCGACTTTATGGAAATCCAGAACGCCGCTCTTATTGCCAACGGTCAGGCAGCTCGCTTCTCGCAAGGCAAAATCGACGAATGGCGAAACGACGCCGGACGCAATCCCACCATCTACCCCAACACCGACTGGCAAGATCATATCTATCGCAATCCTTCGGTGGTGCAGAACCACAACCTGGCCGTCACCGGCGGCTCACGGACCGTGCAGTACAACATCTCGCTGGGTTTCATCAACAATCCCGGCATGATCTACTACACCGACTACCGTCGATTCCAGCTGCGCACCAACCTGCAGGTCAAAATCAAACCCTGGCTCGCTGTCGGCACCGAACTTTTCGGCTTCGAAGACCGCAACAACCCCTCCTCGGAGAACGCCACCGCCGGAGGCGACGTCATCTTCGGCTCGGGCGCCTTCAACACGGTGCCGGGCATGACCCTCTACGACCCCGAAACCGGACTCTACGGAGGCATACAGAACCCTGAGGAAGAAAACGTCAGCAATTTCAACCCCTACCGCCGACAGTGGTTCTACAAAACGGACTATCCCACCAAAACGCGGCGTACCGTCGCCAAGGTGCACGCCACCCTGACCCCGCTGCCCAACCTCAACATCCGCGCTTCGTTCACCTACAACCGCTGGACGCGACGCGTCGAGCAGCACCTCACCGACCGCAACCTCTACCGCTTCACCGCCGACGGGCCCGTGCTGCTGCGCGACGGCTCTGTGCGAACCTACATCCGGCGCTACAACTACGCCGACAACTACCGCGCTTCCGAAATCACCGCCGACTATAAGCTGCGTGTGGCCGACTTCGAAGCATCCGCCCTGGTCGGCGCCGCTCAGGAGTACGACCACTACGACTGGGAGCTCTTCAGAAAATACGACCTCACTGACCCCTCGCTGGGCTCGCTCAGCTCCGGCAACACCGTGGGCGAGATCGAGGGCAATTTCTCGGAGTGGTCGATGCGCTCCTTCTTCGGACGCCTCAACCTCAACTGGCGCAACAAATACCTCGTCGAGGCTAACCTCCGAGCCGACGGTTCCTCGAATTTCGCTCCTCATCGCCGCTGGGGGTGGTTCCCGTCGGTCTCCGCCGCATGGCGTATTAACCATGAGCCTTTCATGGCGCGCACCGCCACATGGCTCGACAACCTGAAGTTGCGCGTCTCCCACGGCACTTTGGGCAACAACGCCGTCACCAACCACTATCTCTACCAGAGCCTCTTCTCCACCGCCGGATACGTGCTGGGCGGAAACGTGGCCGGAGGCTTCGCCCAGACTGTTCTGGCAAACCCCGACATCTCTTGGGAGAAAACCACCATGACGAACGTCGGCATCGACTTCAGCGTGCTCTCGGCCCGACTGAGCGGCTCGCTCGACTTCTACAACAAGAACACCTCCGGCATCCTGATGACCCTGCCCGCCCCATTGGAGCACGGCACTACTGCCGTCCCCGACGTCAACGCCGGACGAGTCAACAACAAGGGCCTCGAAGTGCAGCTTGAATGGAACGACCGCATCGGTGCCGTCGAATACTCCGCCGGCTTCAACATCTCCTACGTCCGCAACCGCGTGACCCGCTTCCAAGGCGATGTGGCCGCCATCTCCGGCGTCTACAAAATTCAGGAAGGACGGCCCATCAATCAGCTTTACGTGCTCGAAGTCGACCGTATCGTACGCGACCAGGCCGACCTGGACTACGTTGCCTCTCTGGTTGCGGCCAATCCCGACTACTTCGCCTCCTACACCCGCCCCGAGCTGGGCGACTTCCTCTACCGCGATGCCAACGGCGACGGCCGCCTCGACCCCGACGACAGGGTTGAAATAGGCTGCGGAAGCCTTCCCGACCTCACCTACGGCTTCCATCTGGGTGCGCGCTGGAGAGGGTTTGACTTCTCGGCCATGTTCCAGGGCGTAGGCCGCTTCCCGGTGAACTACGACAACCAGGCTTTCCGTTTCGTGGCCGTGATGGGCCAGTCGCTCAACAAGGACATCACCGACCGCGCCTGGACTCCCCAAAACCCCTATGAGTCCATCTACCCACGCCTGCGAAACAGCGCCGACTCACGCAACAACGTGGCCTCCGACGCCTTTGTGCACAACGCCGCCTATCTTCGCTGCAAAAACATCCAACTGGGCTACACCATTCCCGCCGCCGTGACCAACCGCTTCTTCGTGAGCCGCCTCAAGGTCTACGCCAGCATCGACAATCTTTTCACCATTACCTCTTTCCCGGGCCTCGACCCCGAGACTGCCGCAAACGTGGGCTATCCCGCCGTGCGTCAGTACTCCATAGGCGTCGACATTTCCTTCTGAACATGAAACCTCTGCATCTTTTCGCCATCGCGCTCTGCACCGCCGCCACCTCCTGCGAGAGCCTGGACTTCACACCCCCCGGCGACCTCTCCGGAAATACCTTCTGGCAGACCGAGGACCATGCCCGACAGGCTGCCGTGGGTATGTACGACGCCATGCGCGCCCCCTGGTGCTTCGGCATGGAATTCACTTTCGACATGTGTTCCGACCTGGCCGACGGCACTTCGCCCTGGGCCGACATCTCGCGCGGATCTTCATTCTCCTCTTCCTCCGGGGGCGTCCAGAACCACTGGCAGTACCTCTACGAGCTCGTGCACCGTTCCAACACGGTGCTCCGCAATGTGCCCGGTATGCCCATCAGCGCCCAAACGCGTCGCCAAGTATGCGGCGAGGCCCGCTTCCTGCGCGCCATGGCCTACTTCCGGATGCTCAACTGCTGGGGCGGCGTGCCCTACTACGACGAGAGCTGCGACATCAACGCCAACTTCGCCACCCTCGACGCACCGCGCTGCTCCGCCGACGAGCTCCGCTCACACATCCTGGAAGACCTCGACTCCGCAGTGGCAATGCTGCCGGTGCGATGGGCGGATTCGGACCGCGGTCGCGCTACACGCGGGGCCGCCACCGCCCTGCGCGGCAAGGTGCGTCTCTTCGGCGGAGAATGGGAAGCGGCCGCCGCCGACTTCGAGGATATTGTCTTCAACCGCACCGCGCAGTACGGCTATACCCTCCACCCCGACTACGACGGCCTCTTCCGACTCTACAACGGAGCCACCAGCGACGAAATGATTTTCTCAATCCAGAGCCTGGACGGCAACGTGGCAGGATATGCCCTCGATATTGTTTCCTATTTCGGCAACAAAAGTACAATGCGACTTATAGCCTCCAACCGCATAGTGCCTTCGACCACTCTGGCCGATATGTACGAGTGCGCCGACGGTCGTCCCTTCAGCTGGAACGACTTCCTGCCCGGCTTCGAGCAGGCAGACCCGTCCGGTCGACGCGCCATGATGTGCGTGGCAATCGATCAGGGCGCCGACCGCATCGTCGACCTGCTCGAGTGCGACACCACAGCCGTGATGGACGCCTACCGACTGCGTGACCCTCGCCTGAACACCACCCTCATAACCCCCTATTCGCACTATCTGGGCACCGACGCCGGCTCTACGCCTATGGAGAAACAGTTCGTGCTGGCCGACCCCTCCAAGGGTGGCGCGCCCATGGAGGCCAAAGCCTTTATCCGAAACTCCGAAGGTTGGAATTCCTACTTCTGGCGAAAATTCATCCCAACCGGCAACCTCGACGGATACTGGGGCGAATATTCGCGCACGCCCTACGAATTCCCCATCATCCGGCTTGCCGATGTAATGCTCATGCTCGCCGAGGCATACACCGAGTCCGGACACCCCGAAGCAGCAATTCCACTTATTAATAATGTAAGAGAGCGCGCCGGGCTGCCGGCCCTCAACACCGGGCCGGCCTGGCTGGAGGCCCGCAGCGCCGCCGAGGTGCGCCGGCGCATACGCCGGGAGCGTGCCGTAGAGCTCGCCGGCGAAGGCCAGCGCTACTGGGACCTGCGCCGCTGGGGCATCGCCGCCGAAACCTTCCGCGACGCCCGCGACATCTTCGGCGACCTGATGTACACCCGTTCCTATCAGAGCCGCCACGACCGCTGGCCCATACCCCTTGTTGAACTCGACCGCAACAAAAACCTCGTCCAAAACCCCGGATGGTAGACAATATGCAAGCCCGGAAGCCGCCGCAACGCCAATGCGCCAACTTCGGGCTTGCATTTTTCAATTGCACGACGTCAACAAAAGTACCCCGGCCGCTTTTGCACGTAAAAGAAAAAACGGCGCCCCGTGTTAAAAAATACACTCGCTTGCAAAAATTTCCGCCAAAATGTTTGGTAGTGTAAAAAAAGTGGCATAACTTTGCCGCATCGAAAGGGAATATTGTATGCGCTCCGCAGTGTCGCGGGGCCTCCCGAATGTTTCCAAGGTAAAAAGAAATCAATAAATATTCACCATATTAACCCGCATTAAGAATGAAGAAACTCTACACTCTTATCGCTTCCGCTGCTGTTGTCGCCAGTGCAACCGCCGCTCCTACCCTCGTGAAGAATCTTCCCGTTCAGGCCGCAACTCTGAACGCTGAATTCGTACAGGCCATCTCCACCACCGACTTCGCTCCCGCCAAGGCTGTCGCCGAGATTCCCGAAGGCGAGTGGAACGTAATCGGTGAAGGTCTCGCTTCCGAAGGTCTTCTCGAAGACATCAACGCCGAAATCGAAGGCGCCGACCAGGGCCTCCAGTGGGCTGTCACCATCGAGCAGTCCGCAACCGACGCCAACTGGTACCGCACCATCGTCTACAACGAAAACTCCCCCATGATGGCAGTTACCGGCGAACCCGACACCGACTACTTCTACTTCAACCTCTCCGACCCCGACAAGGTATACTCCACCGAGTTCATCATCGGCGCCGGCGAATACAAAGTTTACCAGCAGGTTGAGGAGAGCGGTCTGTTCGCTATGCTCAAAGACCCCTCCGCTCTGGCCGCCGCTCCCAAATACGGCAAGAACGACAATGGCTACATCAGCTTCCCCGCCGGTGCTTTCTGGGTGCTCGACACCGCCAACAGCCGCTTCCTGCGCGTTGACAACCAGGGTGGCTTCGCCCTCGCCCTTCCCGGCGCTACCATTCCCGCTCTGTGGAACGACCTCGGCACCGCTACTTGGGTTGACGGCATCTTCGGTCCGATGACCAACGAGGAAGAAGATCCCACCACCGCCATCACCGTATCCTCCGAAATCATGGTGCAGAGCTTCCGCGACGACGACATGATCTTCCGCCTCGTTCAGCCCTGGGGTCTTTTCGGCTCCAATAAGAACCTGGTTGTCGATATGACTACCATCATCAACAACGTTCGCATCGGCATCGTTGACCAGCAGAACACCGGCATTACCCTCGCCAAGGGTCTGTGCTACCTCTTCTCCCGCTCCATCAACTACCGCAACGGCGTAAGCGAATTCGTACAGGACAGCGAAGCATATCCCCTCTATAACATCAGCTTCGACGAAACCACCCGCAAGCTGCTCCTCCCCCAGAACTCCCTGTTCTTCTACTATCCGGACGCCGATCCCGAGCACGTTTACATCATGAACGATGCTTACGCCGCCGACTCCTACATCACCATCCCCGAGCCCGCCGGCATCGAGAACACTGTAGTTGAAAACGACGCCAACGCTCCCCGCGAATACTTCAACCTCCAGGGCGTACGCGTTGAAAACCCCGAAAACGGTCTCTACATCGTTCGTCAGGGCAGCAAGGTCTACAAGACCATCGTTCGCTAATCCATCCCCTCAGGATACTCTCAAAAGGCTGCGCTCTGCGCAGCCTTTTGTTTTGCACCCTTGCGGATTAGAAGAATATAAGCTAATTTTGCATCTCACGGGCGTGCGAGCGCCGCTAATTCTTTGTTATGTCATATCTGGACGGTCTCAATGAGCCTCAAATGGAGGCTGTTACGCTTACTGAAGGCCCCGTGCGAGTCATCGCCGGCGCCGGCACGGGCAAAACGCGCGCCCTGACGGCTCGCTTCTGCTATCTGGCCGACATGCTGGGCGTGGCGCCGTCGGCCGTGCTGTGCGTGACTTTCACCAACAAGGCGGCCGCCGAGATGCGCTCGCGGATACGACGCCTGCTGGGCGACTTCGACCTTGGATATATCTGCACCTTCCACTCGTTCTGCGTGCGACTGCTCAAGGAGGACATCCACGTGATGAACTTTCCGGCGCGCTTCGCCGTGCTCGACGAGGACGACCGCGACGAGCTCCTGCTCAAAGTTTACTCCGATATGGGGCTAACGCTCAAGGACCTTCCCCTGAAGGTGGCAGTGGAGTATATCGAAAAACGCAAGGTCGACACCGAGCGCTATATTCCCTACTTTCTCGAACTCGACAACGAGAGCATGCTCCAACGAGGCATCCGCAACGCCGACCGCCTCGAGGAAATCTTCATGCGCTTCGTCTACGAGCAGAAGAAGAACTACGCAATCGACTTCGACGACATCATAAACTTCACAGCCTTCATCCTCACCCGCCACCCCGACATACTGGCCAAGTGGCAGACCCGCATGCAGTATGTCATGGTCGATGAATTTCAGGACGTCAGCCCGCGGCAGTACGAGATTGCGAGGCTCATCTCGGGCAGCCACCGCAACATCTTCATCGTCGGCGACCCCGACCAGACAATCTATTCCTGGCGCGGGGCCGACGTGAACCTGCTGCTTGGCTTCGACAAGACCTATCCGGACGCCGCTATGGTGGTGCTCGACGACAATTACCGGTCGACGCCTCAGATACTGGAGGTGTCGAACCGCCTCATAGCCCACAACGCCGCCCGCTACCCCAAGAATCTGCGCGCTCTGCGGCCCGACGGCGTGCGGCCGACTATGTACCACGGCCGCAGCGAGCGTGACGAAGCGGCTTGGATAGCACGCACGATAGCTCGGCTGCTCAAGACGGGCACGGCGGCCGACGACATCGCCATCCTCTACCGCGCACACTACGTCAGCCGAAGCATCGAAGAAGCCCTGATGCGCAAGGAGGTGCCGTACCGCATCTACTCCGGCACTCCCTTCTACGGCCGCCAGGAAATCAAGGACGTGGTCTGCTACCTGCGTATGCTCACCGTGGCCGACGACATCGCCTTCCGGCGCACCGTCAACAGTCCTCCGCGCGGCATAGGCCGCAAGCGCATGGCCTTCATCGCCTCCGCTGCCGACGAAGCCGGCACCTCCATGTACGACGCCCTCAAGGCCAATCTCGACCACCCTATGCTGGCCAAGACGCGCGCCGCGGCATACGTGGAGGCCATCGAGACCTGCCGGCCCCTGGTCGATACCTTATCTCTGGGAGACCTGATGCAGAAGGTGCTCGACCTGAGCGGATATGAAGAGAACCTGCGAAATCTTGCGCAATGGGAGCGCCTCGACAACCTGGCCGAGCTCAAGCGCGCCATCGAGGAGGCCGGCCACGACCAGGACGAAGACCTCGACCAATTCCTGGCCCGCGTGGCTCTGGCAACCAACCACGACCGCGACCGCGACGAAACGCCTGCCGTGCGCCTGATGACGGTGCATACGGCAAAGGGAATGGAGTTCGCCACGGTCTTCGTGGCCGGTATGAGCGAGGGTGTGTTCCCCTCGCGGCGCTCGGCGTCGCCCGACGACATCGAGGAGGAGCGCCGTCTGGCATACGTGGCTATGACCCGCGCCTGCGACGCCCTCTATCTCTCCGACTCCGAAGGTTTCAACCACGACCGCAGCGCACGCACCACCTCGCGATTCGTCTACGAAGCCGGTACCGAAAGTATGGAGCTGCTGCGCCCGCTGCCGCCCATGCAGCTGCCCGAGCCGCCACTAAGTGAACCAAAAAGCGGTCCCGGCCGTTTTCAAAGCGGCGACATGGTCGAGCATCCCGTATTCGGGCGAGGGCTTATTATCGAAGTCGACCAAGCCGCCGAGGCATATCACATTCAATTCACCAAACTTGCCACCGTGCGCACGCTGCGCTTCGCGGCTCCCCTGAAGCCGGTGGACGATATCTGAGCTCATTTGATGAGTAACACTAAAACGCTATATGTAAGCGATATGGACGGCACTTTGCTGGGGTCGGACAGTAGGGTGTCGGACGCCACGGCCCGCATCCTCACCGAGCTGACCGCCCGCGGAGCTCTCATCACCGTGGCCACGGCGCGAACGCCGGCTACGGTGGTGCCTCTGCTTGCCGACACCGATCTGGCGCCGGACGCCATCGTGATGACCGGCGCCGCCTGCTGGAGCCGACGCCGCGACTGCTTCACCGATGTGCACCTCATTCCGGAGGACCACGTGGTGAAAACCCTCGACGAGTGCCGCCGCGCCGGTATTCATCCATTCGTCTACGTTATGGCGCCCGACGGGCGCACCCTCGACGTCTACCACGGCGCCACGGCCTTCAACAAAGCCGAGGAGAGCTTCTATCTGCAGCGCTGCCGCCTGCCTCTGAAGCGCTTCCACCTCAATACGGCGGTACCGGCGCGCGCACTGTCGTTTTCGATGCTTTTCTACGCCATGGGGTCGGCCGAAGCCGTGGTCCCCGTGGCAGAGAAGTTGCGGCAGACCACCGACCTGGCCATTTCGTGCTATCCCGACATCTTCAACCCCGACCTTGCCAACCTGGAGATACTTGCGCCGGGAGTGAGCAAAGCGGCCGCCATAGCCCGCGTGGCCGAGCGCACCGGTGCCGACCGCACCGTTGTCTTCGGCGACAATCTCAACGACTTGCCGATGTTTCGCAGCGCTTCGCTGGCCGTTGCCGTGGGCAACGCCCAGCCCGAAGTGAAGGAAGCCGCCGACATAGTCACCGAGGCCAACTACACCGACGCCGTGGCCCATTTTATAGCACACGATTTCAACACCCAATAGATGAAAGGCATAACAAAACAAAGCATCCGAGAGCTCCTCGAAGAAATCCACGTGCGCGTGGCCGAGGACGACGACGGCGACCTGATGATACTTCAGGAGGCCGACGCCGACTTTGGCTACGATGTTCTCATCTTCGTGATGGTGAACAACAACCGGCTCAGCTATGCCGCCGCAGCACCAAAGTTTGTGCCGCAGACCGACCTGCTCGAGCTGGCCAACCGCCACAATTGCTCGCGCAACCTCCCCACGGCCGTTGTGCGCGACGGCAACATCCGCATGGAGGCCACTTTTCTGCTCGATGAGGAAGTCTCACGCGAGTATATCGTCGAAAACTGCATAAAAATGGTCCTGGGTGCCATCTGGCAGGGCTTCGTGAGCCTTCAGGACTATTGATGCGACGCTTTTTAAGGTCGCCGAGCCGTTTGTTTTTCCATTTGCCACATTATTAATAAGGAAAATTTATTAATTTTGCGGCCAAATCCACATTTTAGACTATGAGCAAACCCACAAACCTTGTTATAGTAGAGTCTCCCGCCAAGGCCAAAACCATAGAGAAGTTCCTGGGCCCGGATTACAAAGTGCTGTCGAGCTACGGCCATATCCGCGACCTCAAGAAGAAGAATTTCAGCATCGACGTGGAGCACAACTTCGCCCCGGTCTACGAAATACCGGCCGACAAGAAAGAACTTGTGGAGGAGCTCCGCAAAGCCGCCGCCGCCGCCCAAACCGTATGGCTCGCTTCCGATGAGGACCGCGAGGGGGAGGCTATAGCATGGCATCTCTACGAAGTGCTCGGGCTGGACAAAAAAGAAACCAAGCGCATCGTATTCCACGAAATCACCAAAAAGGCAATACTCAACGCCATCGAGCATCCGCGCTCTATCGACACTGCCCGCGTCGACGCCCAGCAGGCCCGACGTGTGCTTGACCGCATTGTAGGCTTCGAGCTCTCGCCCGTGCTGTGGAAGCGCCTAAAGCCCGCGCTCTCGGCCGGCCGCGTGCAGAGCGTTGCGGTGCGTCTTATTGTGGATCGCGAAAAGGAAATAGAAAACTTCGTCTCCGAGCCTTACTTCCGCGTGGCCGCCACCTTCGGCGTGCCTTCGGCCGCCGGCGCGACAGTGCGCGCCGAGCTGCACCGCCGTCTGGCTACTGCCGCAGAGGCCCGCGCCCTGCTCGAAGACTGCGCCAAGGCCGATTTCCGCGTCGGCGACGTCGCCGTGCGCCCCGCCACCAAGTCGCCCGCGCCTCCCTTCACCACCTCGACCCTTCAGCAGGAGGCTTCGCGACGGCTCGGCTTCACCGTGTCGCAGACTATGATGCTGGCACAAAAGCTCTACGAAAACGGCCACATCACTTATATGCGAACCGACTCCCTCAACCTCTCCGAGGAAGCTCTGGCGGCCATTTCGGCAAACATCACCGCAACCCACGGCAAGGAATATCTCCACACCCGCCGATACCATACCAACTCCAAGGGCGCACAGGAGGCCCACGAGGCCATCCGCCCAACATACTGCGACATCGAAACCCTCGACGACGCCACGGTGCAGGAGCAGAAGCTCTACACCCTGATTCGGCGCCGCGCAATAGCCTCGCAGATGGCCGACGCACGCCTTGAGCGAACCACGGCCGAGATTCTCAACAACGTCGACGACGCCGTGTTCTCCGCAACGGGCGAAGTGGTTGTCTTCGACGGTTTCCTGAGCGTCTACGACGATATACGCGAGGGCGACGAGCGCGACACCGACACCCGCCGCCTGCCCCATCTGACAACCGGAGAGGCCCTGGAACGCCTCGAAATTTCCGCTCTGGAGCGTTTCACCCAGCAACCGCCCCGCTTCACGGAGGCTTCGCTGGTGAAGAAGATGGAGGAACTGGGCATAGGCCGTCCGTCGACCTACGCGCCGACCATTTCGACAATACAGCAGCGCGGATACGTGGAGCGCGGCGAAAACGAGGGCACCGAACGCTCTTTCGAGGTCATTACCCTCGACTCCGCCGGCGCCATCACCGAAACGACCCGCACCGAAACCGCCGGGAGCAACAAGGGGCGCCTCATCCCGACCGACATCGGAGTGATTGTCAACGACTTCCTGACGGCCTACTTCCCCGACATCCTCGACTATAACTTCACGGCCCGCATCGAGGAACGCTTCGACGACATCGCCGAGGGCAAGCTGCCCTGGAACGACGAAATTTCGTCGTTCTACACTCTCTTCCACCCGGCCGTCGACTCCGCCATGACTATCACCCACGGACCCAAGTTCGGCGAGCGCGTGCTGGGCACAGACCCGGCTTCGGGCAAAACCGTGAGCGCCAAAATCGGGCGCTTCGGACCCGTGGTGCAAATCGGCGACACCGAGGGCGACGAGAAACCGCGCTTCGCCTCGCTGCTTCAGGGCCAGTCGCTGCAGACCATCACCCTGGAGGAAGCACTCAAGCTCTTCGACTTCCCGCGCACGCTGGGCACATTCGAGGACAAGGAAGTCACCGTGGCCGTGGGCCGTTTCGGCCCCTACGTTCGCCACGACGGCAAGTTCGTATCCATTCCCAAAGACGTGCAGCCCGCCGAAGTGACTTTGGAACAGGCCGTTGAGCTCATCGTCGCCAAGCGTCAGGCCGAAGCAGAGCGCGAAATCAAGGTTTTCGCCGAAGACCCCGAGCTCAAGATACTCCGCGGTCGCTACGGCATCTACATGGCCCACGGCAAGAAAAACTACAAGCTGCCCAAAACAGTGGCCGACCCCGCCGCGTTGTCCTATGAGGACGCCTTGGCCATTATGGCACAAGCCGACGAGGCGCCCGCCAAACCCCGCCGCTCAGCACGCAAGAAATGAACCGACACAAAAAACTCGCCGCAAAGCCCGGCACACAGCCCGGTCTCTTCCGCCCGGACAATATAATATCCTTCACACCCTCTCAGGAAGGCACTCTGCTGCCCTTCCTGCTCGAGGCCATGGCCGACCGCAAGCGCACCACGGTCAAGGACTATCTCCAGCATCGCCAGGTGCGCGTCAACGGCACCGTCACCACCCTCTACAACCAGGCCGTCGGGCCCGACGATCTGGTGGAGGTGAACACCACGCGCGAGTTCCAGACATTTTCAAATCCCCGCCTGCAGATTGTCTACGAGGACGATGACGTCATCGTGGTCAACAAGGGCTACGGTCTCCTCTCGGTAGGTACCGACAAGATACGCACCGGAACGGCATACTCACTGCTCAAGGACTACCTCAAGCGCAAAGACCCGCGCAACAAGATTTTCATCGTGCACCGCCTCGACCGCGACACCTCGGGCTTGATGATGTTCGCCAAGAACGTCCAGGCCAAGGAGGCTATGCAGCATAACTGGAACAATATGGTGCTCGAACGCCGCTATGTGGCAGTGGTCGAAGGGCGCCTCGACCCGGCCGAGGGTGAAATACGCTCCTATCTTGCCGAAAACGCCGAGCATGAGGTGTACTCCACCCCGGACCCGGCGCTGGGCCAACTGGCGGTGACGCGCTACACGACCTTGCGCAGCGCAAATGGCTACTCCCTTGTGGCACTCAACCTTGCCACCGGGCGCAAGAACCAGATTCGCGTCCACATGAAGGAGGCCGGACATCCTATCGCGGGCGACCGCCGCTACGGCGCCTCCTCATCGCCCCTGCACCGCCTGTGCCTCCACGCCGAGACACTTCGCTTCGTGCATCCCGCCACACGCCGCGACATGAACTTCAGCTGCCCGGTTCCCGCCGGCTTCCGCAAGCTCGTCGCCGGTTCATAAACCCCGTAGTTTTGGCGCTTAAGGAGGGAATCTTGGTCTAAAGGGGAATAGGCGTGCTCGTTTTGCGCAATATTTACTAACTTTGCGCCAAAATAACAAAAAAGCCGCCACGCCCCCTCCCGGCGGGTCCTAACACCGCATACGCCATGACTTCTTCCGCTGTAGAACACGATGCTTTTTACCAAGCTCTGAAGACAAGGAGCAAGAATGCCGAGGACTTCGGAGAACTGCCCGGACTTTGCGTCTACATACGCCTGCACACCGACAGTCTCGATGTGCCCGAAAAGGCCTTGAACTACACACTGGAGGGTGCCCTGGTGGTGCTTATATCGCGCGGCGCGGTGTCGGTGCGCCAGAACAACCGCGTGTACACCGTCAAAGGTCCGAGTCTCTACTTCATGGAGCCGGGAGCTTCGATAAGCATAGGCACCATGGAAGCCGAAGAGGCCGAAACCCACATTCTATACTTCACGCGACCCTTCCTTGAGGACCTGAACCTCTCGCTGACTGCACTCTCCAACGAAGAGTTCATCACCCGCGACAAACCGGAAATATCCCTTACGGAGAAGGAGCTCTCCCAGGAGCTGCGCTATATCAAGATTTTCCGCACGGTGATGGACGATAATTTCAACGAAACCCTCAACCGCCACATAGTGTCGTCGCTGGCATCGTCGTTCATCTACCAGAACACCGTCTACCTCTTCAAGCGCCAGGGGCTTACGGTCAATGACCATGTGCCGAGCCGGCGCACGGCCTACGTTCAGGAATTTGTACGCCTTGTGCATCTTAACTACACCAAGGAGCGTTCGGTGCTCTTCTACGCCGGCAAGCTGTGCGTGTCGCCAAAATATCTGAGCATACTGGTAAAGGAGACCACTGGCCGCAGCGCTGCCGCCTGGATCGACCATTTTGTCATCATGGAGGCAAAAAATCTGCTGCGCTTCTCCGGTAAAAACGTGCAGCAGGTGGCTTATGCCCTGAACTTCGTCAACCAAAGCGCCTTCGGCAAGTACTTCAAGCATCTCACCGGGATGAGCCCCACGGAGTACCAGAAGAAAAACTGACAACCTTAGCGCCCGCGCGCGCGTTTTATAGGAAAACGCAGTCCGGAGGCCTCGGCACCGGACATTATTCAACTGTTTATGAAAGGCAAGAATCTCTATCTAACCGCGCTGATAATGCTCGTAGCGGGCGTTATATTTATCATCACCGCCAACACTCTGGCCAGCTTCAAGATAGTAATCGGAGCCGGCATCCTCTTCATCATAGCCGGCCTGGCCAACACCATATTTTTCCTTGGCGCCCGCGACCGCCAGGGGCGTGCGCGCACCGGCGCCTTCGGCACTGCCGTAGGGTGGGTAGCTTCGGCGGCCGCCATCGTGCTGGGCCTGGCCATGCTGCTCTTCCAGCAGACCTTTATCCCTCTGGTTTCGTTCATGCTCGCGGTGCTGCTTTTGTTCACGGCCGTTTTCCAAATCTGTCTGCTCATCTTCGGCTCCAAGCCCGTGCACATCAGTCCGTGGTTTTTCATCATCCCGGTGCTGCTCTTCGGAGCCGCCGTCTTCATCTACCTGCAGAAGCCGGGTGAGAGCGCTTCCGACCGCGTCATTATGCTCGTGACGGGCATCGCCTTCGCCGTCTTCGGCGTGGCCTCCGTCATCGAAGGCACCATCATCGCCCACGGCAACCGCAAGGCCCGCAAACTCGCCGCCGCCCAAGAGCAGGCCGAGCCCGAAGCGAAACCCGAAGGCGAAGACCACGAAGGCGAAGACCACGAAGGCGAAGACCACGACGCCAAGTGAGCCGCCGACACGACCAATCCAATTATCAACCATCTGATATAAATTGCCAATTCCAAAGCTACACTCCCCCTTCGTCTGGTTCGACCTCGACGATACACTGTGGGACATGACGGGCAACAGCGATATTGCCCTGAAGATACTTTTCGACACCGACCCGGCTGTGCGCAAGGCTTATGGCGCGGCCGGGCTTGCGGTTTGGCGCAAGGTCTACCACGCCGTCAACCACGACCTCTGGCTGGGCTACGACAACGGCAGCGTCAGCCGCGACGAGCTGCGCATGGAGCGCTTCGCACGCCCGCTGACCATGGCCGGTCTGAGCCGCAAAGAGGCCGAGGAGGCATCGCGGCGTCTCGACCGCGACTACCTTCTCCATCTGGGCGACTGCCCCGGCTGCATAGCGGGCGCACGCGAGGCGGCGCGGCGTGTCGGCGCCGCCGGCCTGCCGATGGGCATAGTGAGCAACGGCTTCCGCGAGGTGCAGTACCGCAAGCTGCGGTCGGCCGGAATGGAGGGTATGTTCGACCCTGTAGTGCTCAGCGACGATGCCGGCATCAACAAGCCGGCTCGCGGCTTCTTCGACTACGCCTGCCGGATTGCGGGAGTAAGGCCGGAGCAATGCGTCGTCGTCGGCGACAACGCCCGCACCGACATCGCCGGTGCGCTGGCGGCCGGCTGGGGGGCCGCCGTGTGGCTCGACCGCGGTCCCACCGACGTGCCGGCCGGCCTCAGGGCGACTTTGGAGGGCGACCCTCGGTGCGTGCGCATAGAGGCCATGAGCGAACTCGCCGACGCCCTGGGCATATAGCTCTTTCGGGGGTTTGGCGCCCCAAAAAGGGCTCTTCGGGGCCTCAAAAGGCTAAATTTTTGCGGTTTAGGTCATTTTTGCGCCTAATTATTGCGCTCGTTTAAAAAAAAATTGTGATATTTGCACCGCAAAAACGGGAAGCGCCCCGCCGTCTCCCGTGGGCGAGCCCCTGAAGGGCCGTCAAAATCAAGCATACCAATCTATAATAATATTCACCGCAATGACTAAAGCCGACATCGTCAACGAAATCTACAAGAGCACCGGCATCGACAAGGCCGCCGTTCTCACCGTAGTAGAACGCTTCATGGAAGTTGTTAAGGAATCCCTGGCCCACGGCGAACACGTGTACCTCCGCGGATTCGGCAGCTTCATCATCAAGACCCGTTCCGAGAAGACCGCCCGCAACATCTCCAAGAACACCACCATCATCATTCCTGAGCACAAGATCCCCGCATTCAAGCCCGCTCGCGTGTTCATGAACGAGGTTAAGGAGTCCTGATTTTAGCCAGTCACCTGCGGTAGTCCGCACCCACACAAAATAACGGTATGCCCGGCCGGGCTTGCTCCGGCCGGACTTACTGATGCAATAACCCTGTTAAATTAACCAACAATGCCTAGCGGAAAGAAAAGAAAAGGCCACAAGATGGCTACCCACAAGCGCAAAAAACGTCTGAGAAAGAACCGTCACAAGAAGAAATAAGCAGCTTGCTGCAGACAAGCCCAGCGGACTTTCGGACGGCTGCGTTCAGGCGGCCGCCGCAGTCCCGCCGAGCTGTTCTTCAACCTGACGTGGTCTTATCAAAGCCTCATACACAGAACAAACCGCAGGCCGGGGAGACCTCTCCCGCGGCTGGTTGGTTTGTTCTATGTTGTTTGTATACCCACCCAGCATCTTTTTAGCGGACTGCCGCCGGCGCCCTGCCGCGGCACTACCGCCATTTAACCCACAAACCCACCACCGTCGGATGATATGAAAAGTGAACTTATCGTAGACGTACAGGCAGCGGAGGTGTCGACTGCCCTGCTGGAGGACGGCCGCCTGGTCTCGCTCCAGAAGGAACAGCGCAACATCGCCTATGCCGTGGGCGACATCTACCTGGCCAAGGTCAAAAAGCTCATGCCGGGCCTGAACGCCGCCTTCGTAAACGTGGGATATGAAAAAGACGCTTTCCTTCATTACCTGGACCTCGGTCCTAACTTTGCGAGCTACTCGGAGTTTCTCACCAAACTCTTGAGCGACAAGAAGCGGCGCCCTCAGCTGCCGCAGATGAAACTCCTGCCCGAAATCGACAAACACGGCTCCGTTGCCGGCACCCTGGAGCCGGGGCGCGAGCTGCTGGTGCAGATTGTCAAAGAGCCGATTTCTTCCAAGGGTCCACGACTGACCACCGAGCTCAGCTTCACCGGACGCTACATGGTGCTGACGCCCTTCTGCGACAAAATATCCGTTTCGCAGAAAATTAAAAGCTCTGAAGAGAAGATGAGGCTGCGAAAGCTCATCGAGAGCATAAAGCCGCGAAATTTCGGCGTCATCATCCGCACTTCGGCCGAAGGCAAGAACGCCGCCGACCTCTACGCCGAGCTCAAAACGCTGCTCAAATCCTTCGACGACTGCTGCGCCAAAGCGCAGAAGGCAACGGCGCCGGCTCTCGTCTTCGAAGAAGAGAGCCGCATCGTGGGCATGCTGCGCGACGTTTTCAGCCCCTCCTTCGAGAACATCTACGTCAACGACGCCGATGTGCACGCTCAGCTCCACACCTACGTGAGCCTCATCGCACCCGAGAAGGCCGACATAGTGCACACCTACACCAAGCCGGAGCCCATCTTCGACCATTTCGGCATAACCCGCCAGATTAAAAGCTCGTTCGGCAAAACGGTGTCGTTCAAAAACGGCGCTTACATCATCATCGAGCATACCGAGGCGCTTCATGTTGTCGACGTTAACTCGGGCAATCGCTCCAAGGCCACCAACGACCAGGAGACCAACGCTCTGGAGGTGAACCTCCGCGCCGCCGACGAAATAGCGCGCCAGCTGCGTCTTCGCGACATGGGCGGCATTATCGTGGTCGACTTCATCGATATGGCCAAGCAGGAGCACCGCCAGCAGCTCTACGACCATATGCGCGAAATTATGGGCAACGACCGCGCTCGCCACAACATTCTGCCACTGAGCAAGTTCGGCCTTATGCAAATCACACGCCAGCGTGTGCGCCCGGCCCTGGACATCACCGTGACCGAAAGCTGTCCGTCGTGCTTCGGCAAGGGTGAGGTGCAGCCCTCGCTGCTCTTCACCGACACCCTCCGCGAAAAGCTCGAATATCTTGTCAACACCCTTGGAGTGTCGGACTTCATAATGTACGTACACCCCTACGTGGAGGCATACCTTAAAAAAGGTTGGCTCTTCAGCCTCTACCGCACCTGGCGCCGCGAGCTCGGCACGAAGTTCAAGATTCTGGCCGACCAGTCGCTGGCATACCTTGAATATAAGGTACTCGACAAAGACCGCAACGTGCTCCAGCTTCAGCAGGAGAAAGACCTCAACCAAAGTTCCGCCACCAAGACCCAGAACAAGGCCCGCACACGCGGCGAACAGGCCGAGGAAAAGCCGGCCGTCCCCAAGAAGGGCGCGCAGACTCCCCGCGAGGACTCTCCCGCTGCCAAGACGCCGGCCCAGCCCAAGCCCAAGCAGCCTAAGGCGCCCAAGGCGCCCGCGACCGCCGAAGCGCCCGCGCCCACCGAGACGCCCGCCGAGGCCCCAACGCCTCCCAAGCAGCCCAAACAGCCCAGAGAGCCTAAGGAGCCTAAGGAACCTAAGGAACCCAAGGCACCCAAGGAACCCCGCCAGCCTAAAAAGCTCAAGGCAGCCAAAACCGCTCCCGTGGCGCTTATCCCCGAGCATTTCGAAGAAACGCCCCCGCAGGAAGCTCCCGTTGAGGAAGCTGAACAGCAAGTGGTTGCCGAAGCCGAGGTTGCCGAAGCCGCCGAGCAGCCCGAAGAGGGCGCCGTGAAGCTCACCAAGAGCCAGCGGCGGCGCCGAGCCCGCAAGCGCTCAAAGGAGGCAGCCCGCGCACTCAACGCGCAGGAGCAGGACAGCGACGAGGCCGACGCAGAGGCCGACGACAATCCTCAACCCGAATCTACACCCGTGGCCGAGCAAACACAAGAAGCTTGAGCCACAAACACCTGACCACTCAGGTTCAGGAATTCAAAAGGAAAGCACATATCCCTGCGCCCGGCCCCATTCGGCCGGGCGCACTACTTATATAAATATAGTTAATAGGTAAGAGTGAATAGTGAACAGTAGATGATGAGGCCGACCCTCAGATGCTAACTTCATCACGCCGAAAAGGACCGGAGAAAGTCGAAACGAGGACCCCGGCGGGGTCCAATAAAGTAGCCAGGGGTGACAACCCCTGGACAGCTTATCCTCTTGAAGATCAGCGACCCTGTAGGGGTCGAACCTTCGCGCAATACAGGTTTTTGCTGCGGATTCTGAAAAAAGACTGCATGCTCTCGTCTACGCGAAGGTTCGACCCCTACAGGGTCGCTGATAATCATTGGGTTATCTATTGGCTACTTTATTGAACCGCTACGCGGTTCTTTTTTAATGGCTTAAGCGAATGTTTGCAGGCCCTTTCGCGGCTTGAGGCTGTCGAAAAATTCGCAAATTTTTAGGATGTCAATTTGTAAACAATTGATATTCAATCCTTATATTTTGGAAACTATTGGAGAAATCTGAGCTTTTCGACAGCCTCCCTCCTTGAGCATCTCCCATCCTCCATTTTTACCTCCCTCAGACTCCACTTCTTCATTTTCCATTCTCCTTTTTCAATTTCTGGGGGAGGAGGCCGGGGGGGGCGACGCCACAAAATATGCTTTATAACATATTGTGATAATTATCAAGGGGAAAAGGGCGAGTACTCTGGCGTCGCGCTTACACAAAAGATGCTGTTTCGCCATATTTTGTGCCTTTGAGTTAGTTTTGGGGCCGATTGGCCTCTTAACCCTTTTCTTATTATTTTGGTAAAAAATTATCATAGGGCTTAAAAATTTTCAATAAATGTTGTACAAATGAAAAATTGTGCCTACATTTGCGGTGTATAACGTCCAATAAGGTTCCAAACCAATATGAAACTACCAGTTCAAGCTAGCCTGAGTGCCCTCCTGATAGGTTTGACAGCGTTGACCGCCGGTGCGATACCGGCCAAGCGCGGCGTGCTGCATGTGCAGCAACCTGACGGCACTACCTTAGCCGTAGAGCTCGTGGGCGACGAGCATGCGCACCAGTATTTCACCCCCGACGGCTATCTGCTCAAACCTGCCGACGGATATTACTACTACGCCACTCCCGGCGATGACGGTGCGCTCGTAAGCAGCGGCATCCGCGCTTACGACCAGCCCACGCAGGAAGCTATACAATATATGAACACCGTCGACCGTCAGGCCGTGCGCCGCACACTGCAGGCGCAGCTCGAAAACTCCGCAGCCGCCGCTTCGCACCGGCGCGTGAGCGGCCTGTTCCCGGAGTCGCGCTTCCCGGCCATGGGCGAGCAGCGCGCAATAGTTATTCTGGTGGAGTACAAGGACGTGAAAATGTCGACCGACAACGCCTACGACTACTTCAACCGCATGCTCAACGAGTACGGCTTCTCCGACTACGGCGGCACCGGCTGCGCCAAAGAGTTCTTCGAGCTTAATTCGGGGGGCAACTTCATTTGCGACTTCGACGTCTTCGGACCTATCACTCTGGCGCAGAACATGTCGTACTACGGCGGCAACGACTGGTCGGGCAACGACCAAAACCCTGAAATGATGGTAGTTGAGGCGTGCCAGGCTCTCGACGGTCAGGTAGACTTCTCGGAGTACGACCGCGACGGCGACGGCTATGTCGACAACGTGTTCATCTTCTACGCCGGCCGCGGCGAAGCCTCGGGCGGCTCTGCCAACACCGTGTGGCCCCACTCGTGGACGCTCACCAGCGCCGGTGTGTCGACCAACCGCCGCACTTTCGACGGTGTGATTGTCGACCGCTACGGCTGCTCCAACGAATGGGAAGGCACGCGCCCCGACGGTGTGGGCACCTTCATCCATGAATTTTCGCACGTGATCGGTCTTCCCGACCTCTATGCAACAAGCTATACCTCGTCGTTTACTCCCGGAGCGTGGAGCGCCCTGGACTACGGCCCCTACAACAACGACGGCTGCACGCCTCCCAACTACGGTGCCTTTGAGCGCGCCGCCCTGGGTTGGATGGAGCCCGTACGCATCCAGGGACCGATGAACGCCACCCTGCCCCCGATTACGGAAAATGTGGCCGGCATAATCTACGACGACGCCAATCCCGACGAATACTTCCTCTTCGAAAACCGCCAACAGACCGGCTGGGACACTTATATCCCCGGCCACGGCATGCTCATCTGGCACGTTGACTACCAGTCGTCGGTATGGGCGAGCAATGTTGTCAACAACACGCCCTCCCACCAGTATGTGGATATCGAGGAGGCCGACAACTCCCGCTCCGACTATTCGCGCGACGGTGACTCCTTCCCCGGTGCCAGCAACGTGACCTCCTTCACCGACACCACCACGCCGAACATGAAGCGCTGGAACGGCCGCGGCTTCGAGCTGCCCATCACCGAAATTGCCGAGACAAACGGTATAATAAGCTTCCTGGTAGCCGGCGGAGCAAGCGAGATGGTTTCGCCCGAGGTGACAGCAAGCCCGGCGTCGTCCGAAGAGCTCCTTCTGGAATGGGAACACCCCGACGGAGCGGGACGTCTGTACGCCAACGTCTACGAGATGCCGGAAGTGCTTCCCACCAACGACGCCTCCGACTACTCCGAACTCATCAAAGACTGCACCCTGGCCAAGGCCAACGTTGACTGCGGCGACAGCGGCAGCTTCACCATCGACGGCCTGACGCCTCAGACGGGCTACATCATCGAAACCACACTGCGCAACGGCCTTCAGAACTCACCGGCACGCTATGCCGAGGCCTTTACCGGCCGTCCTACCCTCGACCGCCTCACCGTGCGCGCCATAGAGACCGCCAATGTTGAGGAAACGGGCTTCACCGCCATCTGGGAACGCCTCGAGGAGGCCGACAACTACCTCCTGAGCGTCTACGAGAAGGTGTTCGGCGCTCCCTTCTACGATGAGTGCAATTTCGACAACTACGACAGCACTCTGGCCCTCCCGGAAGGGTGGAGCTCGAACAGCGCCGCTTCCTACGCCAACACCTCCTACTCCGGCAAAGCCGTGCCCGCACTCCGTCTGGGGCGCACCGGCGACCGCGTGCAGACACCGGCCTACGACGACGATATCCGCAGCATCGCTTTCTGGCACCGCGGCAACGGCACCGTCGAGGGCGACATACTCTACCTGAGCTTCTACGACACCGAAGCAGAAATGTGGAGCATATATAAAGAGGTTGCCGTCGAAACCGCTGCCGGAGGCGCCGTGACCGAAATCGACGACATACCCGCCGGCTACAAGCAGGCACGCATCGAGTTCCGTCGCACCACCACCAAGGGCGCTGTCGCCATCGACGACGTTGTGGTGGGCCACGGCGAGACCTTCACCGACGTTGTCGTTCCGGAATATGACGCAGTCGCCGTCGGCAACGTTGAGAGCTTCGACGTCACCGGCCTCAAACCGGAAACCACCTACCGCTGGACGGTAGCCGCCACCGACGGCACCCTGACCAGCCGCGCCTCCACGCCGCTTGAGGCCGTCACCAAGGCCTCCTCGGGCATCGCCGGAATCGCCGCCACCACGCTGCGCGTAGTGGCAGCCGACGGCAGCGTGAGAGTTACCGGCGCCGAGGCCGACGCCGCCATCAGCCTGTGCGACCTTTCGGGCCGCATCGTGGCCGCCGCCACGGCAAACGCCGCCGGCAACGCCACTCTGACAGTGAACACCCCCGGATTCTATATCGTACGCACCGGCCGCGCAGCGGTCAAGGTTGCAGTGCGCTGATTCCGCCTCCGTACACAGGGCCGCCGGGAGCAACCGGCTTCCGGCGGCACCTCGACCTTCCGCCACCCCCGGCCGGAATTGCCACCCACCCGCGGGCACCCGGACCGACATACACCGCCGCCACTTCCATCGGAAAAGCGCGGTCGCCACGCCTCCTCCTATTCCGACACGCACGACTTATCCAGATTCATTCCAGAATCCAGATTCCTCCAGATTCCGAGCTACCATCCGTAGAGCTCCTTTCCCGCCACCGTGGCTCCGGCGCGAGCCGCAACATTTGCACCTCCCAATCCAAGCCGACAGCAAAAAGAAGAAAAAGCTGTTGCTTAATTCAATATTTTATTATTTCCGAGCTTCCGGCAGCCAAAAGGTTTCAGCGGCCTCAAGCTTTCATTAAAAGAAACCAATCATTTTCATTATGAGAAAAATTCTATTCTGGATTTTTTCCGCAGTCCTGACAGCGGCCGGCGCCCTTAGTGCGCAAGCAGCCGCTCCGTTGGCCAAGCGCGCATCGGGCGTGCAAAGTGAGCTGCTTCAGCTCGCCGCCAACCCCTCCAGCCAGGCACCGAGCCGCGTGCAGACGCTTCAGGCTCGCACGGCGACCCAGTCGCTTTCGTTCAGCCGCGCCCTCAGAGGACAGGCTGCACTGGCCCGCCCCGCTGTTGAGCGCGTAGCTCCTGCGGGCGAAGCCGCCAACCTTCCCAACCTCCACGGTTTCATACTCTACCGTAGTCTGGAGGGTTCTCAGTATGGTCTTTACAAAATCGTGAACGGCGGAACCGAATTCGTATTCCCCACCGAGAAGGCCAGCAACGGCTCAATTGAAGTAAACGGTGTCACCTACGTAACCAACTATTTCAGCTTCTTTGGTTATGTATTCGTATCGGTATATGTTTACGACGAAGATGGCGAGGAAATCGCCTCCCTCGACGGCAATGTAGACAACCTTTGCTTTGCGCAGACCATCGACCCGACCACCGGCATAGTCTATGCAATCACCTACAATGCCGAAGGCAACGGTATTCAGCTCTCCACCATTGAGTACACCGAAAGTGCAGTCACCACCACTGCAATCGCTCCTATCGACGGTAACTGGAACACCCTTGCTTGCGACAGCCAGGGTCAGCTCTACGGCATCTCCTACGAAGGTGAAACCATCGACGACTCCTTTGTCGTTACCGGATCCACCCTGAACAAGATCGACAAGACCACCGGTGCCGTAACCATTGTAGGCAACACCGGCATGCTTCCCCAGTATCTCTCCAGCGGTACTATCGATGCCGCCACCGACAAGATGTACTGGAACGTATGCGCAGCCGACGAAAGCAGCATCCTCGCCGAGGTAAACCTCACCACCGGCCAGGCCACCGAGCTCTTCCAGTTTGAGTACGGCGATGAACTCATGGGTATGTACGTCAAGGCTCCCGCAGCCGCCGACGACGCACCCGCTGTGCCCATGAACCTTACGGCCAACTTCCCGGAAGGCTCTCTGAGCGGCACCGTCACCTTCGACGCACCCACCACGCTCTTCAATGGCACCGCCGCCAGCGGTCCTCTGAGCTACACCCTGCTCGTGGACGGCGAAGTTGAGGCACAAGGCAACACCACCTTCGGCGCCACCAACATCACCATCCCCGTCGAGGTTTCTCTGCCCGCAGAGTACAAGTTCGTGCTCACCGTAGCCAACGCCGCCGGCAACAGCCCCAAGGCCAAGACTACCGTATTCATCGGCCACGGCGCTCCCAACCGTCCCGCCAACGTTGCCCTCGAGTACTCCAACGGCAACCTCAACCTGAGCTGGGATGCAGTCACCACCACCTCCGACGGCGGCTATATCGACGCTGATGCCGTTCGCTACAACGTCTTCGACGCCAACGACAACAAGGTTGCCGACATGATTGCCGTCACCTCCTGGAGCGCACCGCAGGCAATGCCCGCCGAGCTGACTACCTTCCAGTACTCCGTACAGGCCGTCAACGCCGGTCTTGTATCGCCCAAGGCAAAGTCCAACGCCCTCACTCTGGGCAGCATCGTACCTCCCTACGCAGAATCTCTGATTGGTAGCGGCGGCCTGCCCGCCGGCTTCGCCTACATCGACGCCAACGGCGACGGCAAAGTCTGGGATATGACCACCAAGGGCGCCAAGATGACCTACAACTCCTCCGTGGCCATGGACGACTACCTCGTTCTGCCTCCTATTGCCCTCGAAGCCGGTATGCTCTATGATTTCAGCGTAGAGGCATTCGCCAACAGCACGACCTTCCCCGAGCGCATGGAAATCCTTATGGGCAGCGCCCCCACTGTAGCCGGCCTGACCACCACCCTGCTTCCCTCCACCACCATCAACTGGAACGAGGATAACGCCAAGACCTTCACCATGACTCTCGCTCCCGAGACCAGCGGCGTTTACTACATCGCTATTCATGGTATCTCCGACGCCGATATGTTCGCTCTGTTCGTTCGCAACGTCAGCGTAAGCGGCGCTTACACCGCAGCCGCTCCGGCAGCTTGCTCCGACGTTACCATCACTCCGGACGCTACCGGCCTTCTCAAGGCAGCCATCTCCTTCAAGGCCCCGAGCCTCAACATCGGCGGCTCCGCTCTGGACGCCATCACCTCCATAACCGTTAAGCGTAACGGCGAGGTTGTCAAGAGCTACGGCGAAACCGCTCCGGGCGCAACCCTCTCCTTCGAAGACGTCGCACCCGCTTCGGGCGACTACGTCTATAGCTTCCAGGCCTCCAACGACGGCGGCAATGGTACTATCTACACCGCAGAGTCCGTACACATCGGCTTCGGCGTTCCCGCCGACCTCACCGGTGTCAATATGGTAGAACAGGGCAACACCGGCGCTGTTACCATCACCTGGGATGCCGTTACCACCGACGTCAACGGCCTCACCTACCCCAACCCCGTGACCTACGCAGTGTGCGAATACGGCACCAGCGGCTGGGTACCCTTCGTAGAGGGCCTCACCGGCACCTCCTATGAGTTCCAGGCAGTAGCTGCCGGCGAACAGGAATTCGTTCAGTACGCAGTGTTCCCCTTCTATGAAGGCGAAAACGGCCTGGGCATGGCCACCGACCTCCTTGCAGTCGGCACCCCCTACACCAGCATCGACGAAAGCTTCGCCAACGGCAACCTCAGCTACATTCTGGGCACCGGCTTCAGCGAAGGCGCATCCTGGAGCATTGTCGACGACTCGCAGTACTCCGATCTCACATCCTACGACGGCGACAACGGCTTCCTCTCCTGCTCCGGCAACTATCTGGACAACAAGTCGTCTATATTCACCGGCAAGGTAGACCTTACCGGCATGTCGAACCCCGGCGTTTCGTATGCAACCTTCGTAATCACTGCTGAGGACATCAACGAAATCAACGTTTACGTGAAAGAGCCCGCCGACGCAGACTGGACTCTGGTCAACAACGCCGTAGTAGCCGAACTCGGCGCCGAAAGCAGCTGGTGCGTCAACACCCTCTCGCTCAGTGCTTATGCCAACAAGGTTGTTCAGGTACGCTTCGAGGCCGTTGTGAAGGCTTACAAGGTAACCACCCTTGATGCCATCAAGGTTGCCAACATGCTTGCCAACGACCTTGCCGCCCGCGAAATCTCGGCTCCCGTTGCCGTCACCGCAGGCACCGACTACACCGTTGACGTCACCGTGGCCAATGTGGGCACCTCCGACGCCACCGAGTTCTCCGTAGAGCTCTACGCCGACGGCCAACTCGCCGAGACCAAGACCGTGGCTTCGCTTGCTACCGGCAAGAGCACCGTCGTATCCTTCGCACGCTCCATGAGCGCCGTTGCTGAAGTATCGACCGTCTACACCGCCAAGGTTGTTTACGCAGTCGACGAAGATCTCGCCAACAACAACAGCGACGAAGCTGCCGTGGCTCCCAAGTACTCCTCGCTTCCCGTCGTTGCCGATCTTGCCGGCACCGAAGGCGCTACAGGTGTCAAACTGACCTGGAGCGAACCCAACCTCGAAGGCGTGGGTGAAACCAAGACCGAAGACTTCGAAGCCAGCGCAGGCTGGGGTGCCGAAGTAGAAGGCTGGACCTTCATCGACGAGGACGACGCACTTATCGGCGGCTTCCAGAACATGGAAATACCCAACTTCACTGCCGGCGAGTCCAAGGCTTCCTTCTTCGTATGGGATCAGGCCACTTCCGGCGGCAACTCCACCTTCGATGCCCACAGCGGCCAGAAGTATCTCGCAGCTCTCTTCCGCTACGACGACGGCACCACCAGCGACTGGGCCATCTCGCCCGCACTGAGCGGCGCAGCCCAGACCATCAGCTTCTACGCCAAGTCCTACTCCTCCTCCTATCCCGAGAAGATAGAGGTTTACTACGGCAACGGCACCGAAGTTTCCGACTTCCCCGCCGCTAATCTGGTGAAGACGGTAAGCGCCGTTCCCGGCGACTGGACCCTGGTTGAGGCCCAACTCCCCGAAGGCGCCAACTACTTCGCTATCCGCAGCTGCGCAACCGGTTCGTTCATGCTCATGATCGACGACGTTACCTATGAGGCCGGTGGTGGCACCGCCAACCTCTCCATCGTAGGCTACGACGTTTACCGCAACGGCGAGAAGCTCACCGCACAGCCCACCGGCGAATGTGAGTATGTCGACGCCAACGCCCCTGCCGGCTCCAACAAGTATCAGGTAGTGGTTGTCTACAACCGCGGTACCTCCGCTCCCGCTGCCGTTACCGTAGAGACCAGCGGTCTTGACAACATCGCAGCCGGCGTGAGCGTACGCACCGCCGACGGATGCATCATCATCGCAGGCGCTGAAGGCCGCAACATCGCCGTCAACGCCGTTAACGGTGTAACCGTCTATGCCGGCGCCGGCGAAGCTACCACCCGCGTAGCCGTTGCCACCGGTGTTTACCTGGTTAAGGTCGACAACGCTGTGACCAAGGTTGTTGTTCGCTGAACATAACCCCACCTTATAATCCAAGCGCCTCCGGAGTGTCCGGGGGCGCTTTTTTATTCGCCGCTTTTTTATTAACTTTGCGGACGCATGGAGAACTATATAACGAGCGAAAATATACTGCTTGTCGGGGCACTGTTGCTTGGCGCCGGCGTGATGATCGGCAAATGGAGCTACCGGTTGGGGCTGCCCATACTTCTGATTTTCCTTCTGGTGGGCATGGGCTTCGGCACCGACGGCCTTGGGCTGCAGTTCAGCGACATGCACACGGCTCAGTTCATCGGCATGATAGCCCTGTGTGTCATACTCTTTTCGGGCGGCATGGACACCAAAATATCGGCCATCCGCCCGGTGCTTGCTCCGGGGCTGCTGCTTGCCACCGTCGGCGTGCTGCTGACAGCTTCGCTGACGGGTCTTTTCGTGTGGTGGCTCTCGGGGATGAGTTGGACCAACATCCATTTCGCGCTCATACCGAGTCTCTTGCTGGCAGCCACTATGTCGAGTACGGATTCGGCGTCGGTCTTCGGCATCCTTGGCACACAGAAAGTGCATCTCAAGCAGAATTTGCGGCCCATGCTGGAGCTTGAAAGCGGCTCCAACGACCCTATGGCATATATGCTGACCATAATACTCATCGAAACCATCACCATGGGCTCCGACCTGAGCGTGAGCCGCCTGCTGGTTGAGGTAGTGGTACAGTTCGCCATCGGCGGAGCGGCCGGTTACTGCATGGGCAAGGCCACGGTGTGGCTCGTCGGTGCATACCGGCGCGTCAGCGGCTCCGACCGGGAGGACGCCGACCAGGCCTCGTCGATGGTGTCGATTCTGATACTGGCGGGCATGTTCTTCACCTTCGCCGCCACCACGCAGCTGCAGGGCAACGGCTATCTTGCCGTCTACGTGGCCGGAATCATGGTTGGCAACGCGTCCCTGCCGGGCAAGCGGGGCATAAGCCGCTTCCTGTCGGGCATGACTTGGCTGGCGCAGATTATAGTATTCCTCATGTTAGGGCTTTTGGTCAATCCCCACGAGCTGCTCCATGTAGCGCCCGTGGCCCTTCTGATCGGCGCCTTTATGATACTCGTAGCTCGTCCGGCAAGCGTCTTCGTGAGCCTGCTTCCGGTGCGACGGCTCACCGTTCGCGCCCGCTGCCTGGTGTCGTGGGTAGGTCTTCGAGGTGCTGTTCCTATTATCTTCGCCACCTACCCCGTAGTTGCCCAAATAGAAGGCGCGCGCCAGATGTTCAACATCGTCTTCTTCGTCACCCTGCTCTCGCTTCTGGTGCAGGGCACCACAATAGTACGAGCGGCCAAACTGCTGCGGCTCACCGACAAAGCACCCCGCGAAGCCGATTTCGACGTTGAGCTTGGCGAAAAGATGCCGACTTCGCTCGAAACCCTCGTGCTCACCCGGGAGCACCTCGCCGGCGGAAACACCCTGCGCGAGCTGAGCCTGCCGACGGGGTCGCTGGTGATGATGATACGCCGTGAGGGCCGCTATATAGTGCCCAACGGCCGGGTGACCCTGCTGCCCGGCGACGCCCTGCTCATCATCAGGGAGCAGGACGCCTGAAGATATTGAAAAATAGCTTGGGGCACCGGATTCCCTTCGGGAGGGGCGAGGGCTGAACCCCTCGGTCCATACGTTTGCGAGCCTTTCGGCGGCTTGCGGGGGGGGTGGTCTTAACAAAAATTACCTTTTTTTGAGTATTGCGTACAAATGGGGGCGGCAGTAATTTTGCAGCGTAAAAACCGATCAACACATTTCAATGATTCAGAAGCTCAAAGTACTTGGCGCAGCCCTTGTTGCGGGCACGCTTGCCTCCGCCGCCCAGTTAACTATAGGCGGTTACGGCGAGGCCGTTTACTCCCACAATTTCTATTCCGACGCCTGGAACAGGTATAAAAATCCGCAGAATTTCACGGGAGAGAGCCATTCGCGCGTGGATTTGCCCCATGTAGTAATCTATTTAGGGTATGACTTCGGCAATGGCTGGAGCATGGGTTCGGAGATAGAGTTCGAGCACGGCGGCGTTGAAGCAGCCGTCGAAATGGAAGACGACGAAGGCGGCGAATACGAAACCGAGGTTGAACGCGGCGGCGAAGTCGCTCTGGAGCAGTTCTGGCTCAACAAGCGCTTCTGCGGCGCCCTCAACGTCCGTCTGGGACATATGGTTGTCCCGGTGGGCTCTACCAACCGGGCTCATATGCCGACCGAGTTCTTCGGCGTGTACCGCCCCGTAGGCGATGCAACCATCATTCCGTGCACCTGGCACGAAACGGGCATCTCCCTTTGGGGTAGCGCCGGCGACTGGCACTACGAGGCTATGCTCGTGCCGGGTCTGGACTCCGACCGCTTCGGCCGCGACAAATGGGTTGGCACCGGTTCCGGCAGCCCCTATGAGTTCAAGATAGCCAACGCGCTGGCCGGTGCGGCCCGCGTGGACTGGACGGGCGTCAAGGGCCTTCGTCTGGGCATCAGCGGCTATGTCGGCAATACTTTCAGCAATACTCTGAGCCACCCCAACGACAAATGGGGCGACGTAAAGGGCACCCTTGCCATCGGCTCTTTCGACTTCGACTACACCGGCTATAACTTCATAGCTCGCGGCGGCATCATCTACGGCCACCTCAGCGACGCCGACCGCATCACCGCCTATAATAAAGGCATGCGCAACGATTCGCCCGCCAAGAAGACCAACGTTGCCTCCTCGGCAATCTCCATCGGCATCGAGGCCGGCTACAATATCTTCGCTCCCCTGAAGGTGCAGGGCCAGAAGCTCTACGTGTTCGGCCGCTACGACTACTACGACTCGATGAAGAGCATGGCCGGCGACCTGCTGCGCTACGACTGGACGCGGCGCACCCGCATAGCAGCCGGCGTGAACTACTTCCCGCTGCGCGACATCGTCATCAAGGGCGAATACTCCATCGGTCTGCTGCCCAAACCCTACAACAACGAGCCGGCAATCTCCCTCGGTGTGGCCTACGCCGGCTTCTTCACACGCAAATAAACCAATCAACGCATAAAAATGAAAAAATTCATTTACTCCATTGCGGCAGCAGCCCTCGTGCTGGGCTTCTCCGCTTGCTCCGACAACGACGATCCCAAGCCCGAACCCTCCGTTGAACCGGACGCTACCGAAACCGCCTTCAAGGGCATCATCGAAGACTACGTAAACAACAGCGTGGTGCCCACCTACCGCGGTCTGGCCGACGCTTCCATCAAGCTGGCCGACGTGTGCGACCGCATGTGCAACGGCGGTGTTGAGAACCTCACCCCGGCAATGATCGAAGAAGCCGGCAAGAACTGGATTGAGGCCCGCCGCTACTGGGAGCTCTCCGAGGCATGGCTCTTCGGTGCCGCCGCCGACTACGACATCGACCCCCATATCGACACCTGGCCCCTTGACAAGGCCGCCATGGAGGCTATGCTCTCCAACCCCGGCCAGATGGCCCAGATGAGCGACCGCGATGCCGCCGGCGAATACGTAGGCTCCTCCCTCGGCCAGGGTCTGCTCGGCTTCCACGCCATCGAATACATGATTTTCGAACCGGCCAACGCCACTACCACCACCACGAGCCCGCGCCCCGTGAGCCGCTTCACCCAGAACGAGCTCTACTACCTTGCCGCCGTTGCCGACGACCTTCGCAACTGCTGCGTACGCCTTGAGGCTTCGTGGGCCGACGAGGGCAGCGTTTCCGCCGCCAAACTCGCCATCCTCGACGACGCCGAGCTCAGCTACGACCACAACTACGGCGCTTATATGAAAGAAGCCGGCGAACGTGGCTCCATCTACGTGAACTACGCTTCCGCTATCCAGGACCTCATCGTGGGCGCACAGGACATCGCCGACGAAGTTGGCAACCAGAAAATCGGCCGCCCCTGCGGTTCCGGTCTCGAGGCTGACCCCGACTACATCGAGAGCCCCTATGCCCTGAACTCCATCACCGACTTCATCGACAACATCCGCTCGGTGCGCCACGCCTACATGGGCTACCAGGCCGTTGCCGGCGAAACCGAAAACTACATCAAACCCAGCACCCGCACCCTCAGCGGCTACATCGCCACTGTGGACGCCGAGCTCGACAGCCGCATCCGCGCCGCTATCGACCGCGCCCAGAACTCCATCGCCGCCATGCGCGAGCCCTTCGCCACCACCAGCGCCGATGCTTCGATGCACGATGTGAACTTCGAGGCCATCGCCGCCTGCAACGCCCTCGTCGACGTGCTCGACGAAGCAATCGACCTGATTACAAAATAAAATACCGGTTTTTACACACTCCGGAGCCGGACCGGGCCGCAAGGGCCGGCCCGGCTCACCGGTAACCGGAAACCACCAAATGCATTCATCAGAAACCCACCCCATTAAAGTATGACAAAATTCCACATTTACGCTCTGATAGGCGCCGCAGCCCTCACGGCAGGCTCCTGCTCGGACGACAACAAGGTGACCCCGACGCCCGATCCGGAAACAACCGAAAAACCGGCATGGTACTACGCCGGCGGCCAACTTGGCACATCCTATATCACAACTTCGGCCTGCTTCGAGCAGCCCACCCGCTCCATTGAGGAGAACGGTATGATTACATCGTTCAAGCGCGGCGAGCAGCTCTTCGAGAAGAACTACCTGAGCAATACCGCCGGCGTACGCTCCGGCCTGGGCCCCACATATATCCGCACATCGTGCATACAGTGCCATCCGGGCTATGGCCACGGCAAGAGTCAGCCCGACGGTGCTTTCAACACCAACGGCGCCGGCAACGGCTATCTCCTGGTTGTTTTCAACCCCGCCACCCAGGGCTATGTGAACTGGCTGGCCGGCATGCCCCAGGGCCACGCTGTGGCTCCCTTCAAAGCACCGCTCGACGAGAGCAAGGTGATGATAAAATGGCATGAATACACCGACGCCTCCGGCAACCGCTTCCCCGACGGCGAAACATATTCGCTGCGCTATCCGGAGGTTACCTTCCCGCGCGACGCCGTCTATGCCTACAATCAGGGCGAGCTCACCGCCGAGCAGATGGGCGACTACGACGTGCGCCTCGAAGTCACCATCGGCATCTACGGCACGGGCCTGCTCGATGCCATCACCGACGAGGACCTGCTTGCCCAGTATCAGAAGGAAGAAAACGACGGCTATATGAAGAACGGCCTCAACACCGCCATCTTCCAGGGCGGAAATTGGACGGGTATGTACACATCCAAGGAGGCATCGTCCGACGGCCGCAAGTATCCCTTCCGCTATACCTATGCCCTGAGCCGCGGCCCGCTGCAGGATGCAGCCGGCGCCAACGCCTACTGGAACATCACCAACGTGACCCGCTCCGACCGCCGCTACCACTATAAGGACGCCGGCGGCTACTACGCCCGCGCCGCCGCCGCCGACCCCGAGGTGCAGGCAGCCTTCGCCGACTACATAGCCGGCATCGACCCCGAGCGCACACACCCCGAATGGTTCACCGAGGATGCCGAGCAGAACATTCTTGCTTACCTCAACTCCACCACCCTTCCCGCCGAGGCTTCCGACCAGGACTACATCGACCTTATGGTATGGCACCGCGGTCTGGCCGTGCCGGCTGTTCGCGGCATCGACAATCCCGATGTTGTCCGCGGCAAGGAGGTTTTCGAAGAAATCGGCTGCGCCTACTGCCACCGTCCCAGCTGGACAACGGGCAGCGACGTGGTTCGCGACCCGGCTCAGTTCTTCAACGGCACCGCCGGCCGCGAGCTGCCCCGCTATCCCAACCAGACCATCTGGCCCTACACCGATATGGTGCAGCATAAACTGATGATGGTCAACGACATCCGCAACGGCTGGTGTCGTACCACCCCGCTGTGGGGTCGCGGACTGCACCGCATGGCCACCGGCAGCGCCTACGACGACCGTCTGCACGACTGCCGCGCCCGCACTACCCTTGAGGCCATTATGTGGCACGGCACCAGCACCGAGTCCGATGCCTATGAGTGCACCGAGAAGTTCCGCGCCCTTCCCAAGGCCGACCGCGACGCCGTGGTTGCCTTCCTGGACGCAATCTAAGAAAAACAGGTTTCTTACATAGATGATTGCATTTGCAATTCTGGCTACCGTGGCGATATTTCTCGCCACGGTAAGCCTTTTTCCGGGCGCGGAGTGGGTCTACTCGTCGTGGCCGGCAGTTGTTCTGTGGGCCGCGTTGGCGGTAAGCTCCGTTTGGGTGATAGTGCGCCGCAAACTGTGGCGCCGACCTGCCGTGTTCGCTTTGCACGCGGCTTTTTTGGTTATACTGGCCGGGGCACTGACGACGCATCTGTGCGGCACTTCGCGCACAGTCAGTCTCACCGTGGGAGAAAGCGCTGAAATAGGCAGTTCGCGCCTTACGCTGACCGATTTCCATATCGAATACTACCCCGGCACGGCAGCCCCGTGCGACTTCGTGGCCGGAGTGGAAGTCGACGGTCGCGCCGCAATGGTGTCGATGAACCGCGTTGCAACGGCTTCGGGGCGACGCATCTTCCTGACGTCGTGCCTTCCGGATGCCTCGGGGTGCACGTTCACCGTGTCGGCCGACGCCGCCGGCACTGCTGTGACCTACGCAGGCTATCTTCTGCTGCTTCTTTCCATGGGAGCCTGCCTTCTGCGCCGTCCCGGCAAGCGCGCTGCGGCCGCATTAGCCCTTGTTGGCGTCGTGCCGAGTGTGTGGGGCGCTCCGCAGGCACTCCCGGAGCCGGTGGCCGCTGAGTTCGGCAATCTCTATGTATACCACGCCGACCGCGTGGCTCCGCTGAGCACGCTGGCCCGCGATTTTACCCTCAAAGTCTACGGCAGCACCTCCTATGAGGGTCTCACGCCCGAGCAGGTGCTCACCGGATGGCTTTTCTACTACGACTCCTGGAAAACGGACCCCGGAATACGCATCAAGGACGGCGCCACTCGGCGCGCTCTGGGCGCGGGCTCGCGCTTCAGCCTCAACGACTTCTTCGGGCCGCAGGGCTATCGCTTCGACGACGCCGACCATGCCGAGGCCAACGAGAAATTCGGTCTTGTCAGCAGCGCGGCCGCCGGTTCGCTCTGGCGCATCTTTCCCTACCGAGCCGACACCATCAGCAGCTCCGGCGCCGTGGAGTGGCTCTCGCCCGTGGGCAGTCTGCCGCCCGAAATGGAGGTCGACGATTGGCGCATGACGCGCCACAGTCTCAGCTACGTAGCCGAACTCGTGGCGCAGGCCGACTGGGAGCACGCCTCCGAGACGGTCCGTAAGATAGGCCGCTACCAACTGCTCAAATGCCCGGCCGGTCTGCTTCCCTCGCCGGGGCGCATACGCGCCGAGCGCATCTTCCTGGGATGCGCGGGAAGCATTTGGCCCATTATCGTCCTTGCGGCCGGCGGCATCGCTCTTATGGTATGGCCACGACCGCGTATGGCCCGCATTCTGCTTTGGCTGGGTGCGCTATGGGTTGCTGCGCTGACCGCACTTAACTGGTATGCCTCCGGACATCTGCCGATGGGCAACGGCTACGAGACCATGCAGTGGATGGCCATCTTCGGGCTTGTGGCCTGCTGGCTGCTGGGACGCCGACACCCCATGGCGTTGCCTATGGGTGCCGTGGTGGCCGCATTGGCGCTCGCAGTTGCCCTGATGGGCCAGCGCAATCCTCAGCTGACCAACCTTATGCCCGTGCTGCGTTCGCCCCTGCTGAGCGTGCATGTGCTCACCGTGATGCTCGCCTATGCCCTGCTGGCCATAATGGCACTGGCTTCGGCGCTATGGCTTTGCGGACGGCGCGACATGCTGTCCACGGCTCGCGCCCTGCTGCGCCCCGCCGTATTCCTTCTTGCCGCCGGAATATTCATCGGCGCCGTGTGGGCAAACATGAGCTGGGGGCGCTACTGGGGTTGGGACCCCAAGGAAGTTTGGGCACTCATCACCATGATAGTCTACAGCTTCCCGCTGCACCGGGCCACGCTGCCGTGGTTTGGCCGCGACCGCGTCTTCGCCTGGTGGACCCTGGGCGCCTTCGCCACCGTCATCATGACCTATGTCGGCGTCAACTTCCTCCTGGGCGGCCTCCACAGCTACGCCTGAGGGGGTGTGAAAATAGAATTTGTGCCTTTTTGTGTGTAAGAGTGGCGCTATGTGGGATTTTTTTGCTATATTTGCCCGCTGAAATCAACGCTATTGAAATTTATTAATAAACTAACCATAATTATTACATGCAAAGCAAAGGAAATTTAGGCAGCGTCGTGGCAGGCGTAATTGCCGTATTTCTGGTGCTGGTCTGCCTGTTCTACCTCTCGTTCACTTATATATCGAACAGCTACGAGGGTAAGGCTGAGCAGTATGCGTTGGCGCAGAGCCAGGGCAACAGCAACGACGCCTACAACCAGGCTTACAAGCACTACATGGACTCCCTCGGGGACTCCAAAGTCTACATGGGATATTACACCCTCAACGAAGTCCGCAAATGGGGCGTAGGCCTCGGCCTTGACCTCAAGGGCGGCATGAACGTGATTCTGCAGGTCGACATGCCGGATATGATCCGCTCGATGAAGTCCGGCGCAACGGACTCTACCTTCGAGCGCGCTCTTGCCGGAGCGCAGAATGCAGTTCGCACGCACGCCACCGACGACTTCGTGAGCGAGTTTGTTTCGCTCTACCGCCAGGCCAAGCCTCAGGCCGACTTCTCGGTTGTGTTCCAGGGCATCGTATCATCCGGTGCTTCGGACGACGCCGTTAAGTCGACCCTCAAGAGCCAGGTAAAGGACCGCGTGGACAACTCGGCCACCAACGTTCTCCGCAATCGTATCGACCAGTTCGGCGTAGTTTCGCCCAACATCCAGGTTCTCCAGGGCAAGGACGGCCAGATACTGCTTGAGCTCCCCGGCGTGAAGGACCACGACCGCGTGCGCACCCTGCTGGAACGCTCGGCCAACCTTGAATTCTACGAAACCTTCACCGCCGATCAGGTTCTTACTTCGCTGACGCGCCTTGTGCAGGCTGCTTCGGCCGACACCACCCTCAACGTTGCTCCCCTTGCCAACCTTCTTGGCCAGGGCATGGGCTACGGCGCCACCGTGGGCTACGCTCCCGATGCACGCGCCATGGCTCAGATCAACGAGGTGCTTGCCTCGCCGGCCGCCCGCGCCAACCTCAACCCCGAGCTCCGTCTGCGCTGGGCAGTCAAGCCCACCATCCGTCAGGGCCAGAACAACACCGAGGTCAACCTTGGCTACGCTCTCTATGCCCTTAAAGCCAACGGCGGCCGCCCGGCCCTCGACGGCAAAGCAGTTGCCGACGCCTCGTCGAACTACGATCCTCTGCGCGGCAACGAAGTTTCGATGCGCATGAACAGCGAAGGCGCCCGCAACTGGGCCCGCATCACCGGCCAGAACATCAACCGTCAGGTTGCCATCGTGCTTGACGACGTTGTGTACTCGGCCCCCAATGTAAACGACAAAATCGAGGGCGGCAGCTCGTCGATTACCGGCGACTTCACCCTCGAAGAAGCGCGCGACCTCGCCAACGTGCTCAAGTCGGGCCGTATGGACGCCAAGGTTACCATCATCTCCGACATGGTAGTTGGCCCGTCGCTGGGTAAGCAGGCTATCAAGGCCGGCATCATCTCCTTCGTGGTGGCTCTGGTGCTGTTGATGATTTTCATGATCTGCTTCTACGGCTTCATCCCCGGCATTGTTGCCAACCTGTGCCTTATCTTCAACCTCTTCTTCACCATCGGTATACTTGCCTCGTTCCAGGCAGTGCTCACCATGAGCGGCATCGCCGGTATCGTGCTCTCGCTGGGTATGGCCGTCGACGCCAACGTGCTTATCTTCGAGCGCACCAAGGAAGAGCTTCGCGCCGGCAAGAACGTACGCAATGCCCTTGCCGACGGCTACAGCAACGCCTTCTCGGCCATCTTCGACTCCAACCTCACTTCGATTATCACCGGCGTGATCCTGCTGCTCTTCGGCACCGGCCCCATCAAGGGCTTCGCCACCACGCTGATCATCGGTCTGGTCTGCTCCTTCTTCACTGCAGTCTACCTGAGCCGTCTGTTCTTCTCGTGGATGAGCCGCACCAAGGCTTTCAACAACCTTACCTTCACCACCTCGCTGGGCAAGAAGATGTTTGTCAACTCCCACGTCAACTTCATCGGCCAGCGTAAGATCAGCTTCGCCGTTGTCGGCATCATCATTGCCGTGGTGGTTTGCTCGCTCTTCATCCGCGGCCTCAACCAGGGTATTGACTTCTCCGGCGGCCGCAACTACATCGTCAAGCTCGACAAGGAAGTAGAGCCCTCTGCCATCCAGCAGGCTCTGGCTCCCCGCTTCGACGGCGCTTCCGTTTCGGTCATCAACATCGAAAGCTCCAACCAGGTGCGCGTGTCGACCAACTACAAGATCGACGAGGAAGGCACCGGCACCGAGGCCGAAATCACCGGCATTCTCTTCGATGTGCTCTCCAACATGACCAATGCCAACGGTGAGCTCATCCTCCCCGAGGGCATTACCCCCGAGCAGTTCTCGACCTCCGACGTCGACAACGGTCTGATCAGCTCCCAGAAGGTGGGCCCGTCGGTAGCCGACGATATGAAGAAAGATGCCTACATCGCCGTTTCCATCGCGCTGCTGGCTATGTTCCTCTACATCCTTCTGCGCTTCCGCAACGTTGCCTTCTCGCTGGGCGCTCTTGCCGCCGTTGCCTTCACTGCCTTCACCATCATCGGCTTCTACAGTATCTTCTACGGCGCTTTCCCCTTCGCAATGGAAATTGACCAGAGCTTCATAGCAGCTATCCTGACGGTGATTGGTTATCAGATCAACGACACCGTGGTGGTATTCGACCGCGTGCGCGAGAACACGGCCCTCTATCCCAAGCAGGACTTCTTCAACACTCTGAACAACTCCATCAACACCACCCTGAGCCGTACGATCATGACTTCGGCCTCCACCATCCTGGTGCTCCTTTGCATCTTCATCCTTGGTGGCGACGCTATCCGCAGCTTCACCTTCGCAATGCTCTTCGGTGTTATCATCGGTACGCTGGCAACCATCTACGTGGCCTGCCCCGTGGCTTACCTGACCAACCGCCGTTCCGCCAAGAAATAAAGCGGAAACCGCATAAACCCTTAGAAGGGACGCGCCGACACGGCGCGTCCCTTCGCTTTTTCAAAAGAGAACTCCGTAGGAGTTCAATATAGTGGCGCGGGGTGACTACACCGGGATTCCGTCCACCCACCCGAATCAGCGACCCTGTCAGGGGTCGAACCTCGGCGAAAGATCGCGGACCGTGTTCGACCCCGACGGGGTCGCCTCCTTTGATATGTGATTCTTACCGGGGGTTGTCACCCCCGGCTACCCTCTTGAACCGCTACGCGGTTCTTTTTTCAATGGTTTAAGCGCATGTTTGCGGGACCTTTCGCGGCTTGCGAGCTGGAAGCTCGCCCTCCTTGGGGCTGCCCATTTTACATTCTACGATAAATCCCGGGTTACCCGATGCATACCGTTGGAGCGGGATTTTTCGCATTAAACCGTTTTTTCTTGCTCTTTCCAGGCTTACTTTCCGTCGGTTCGGAACGGCATCCCTTTGGGATGCAAATCAAGGGACGTTTTTTCCACCGGATGAATCCGCTAACATAAAACGGGGCGGCGTTGCTGCCCTTTCTCGGGAAAAGTTAGTTTCGTCGGGTCGGCGGGGATTACAAATCCCCGCTCCATAGCGCTGAGGATAATCCGCTGAAAAAGAACTCCGTAGGAGTTCAAGAATGTAGCGCGGGGTGACAACCCCGGGAATCCGTCCACCCAACCGAATCAGCGACCCTGTCAGGGGTCGAACCTCGGCGAAAGATCGCGGACCGTGTTCGACCCCGACGGGGTCGCCTCCTTTGATATGTGATTCTTACCGGGGGTTGTCACCCCCGGCTACCCTCTTGAACCGCTACGCGGTTCTTTTTTCAATGGTTTAAGCGCATGTTTGCGGGACCTTTCGCGGCTTGCGAGCTGGAAGCTCGCCCTCCTTG
>ENA-ORLW01000677-ORLW01000677.1-human-gut-metagenome-genome-assembly--contig:-NODE-677-length-45842-cov-4.204042_pt1 | contig 45842 bp, 45 predicted proteins | sample MGYA00243017_ERZ508829 | MGnify/ENA primary metagenome ERZ508829 (study PRJEB26277, sample SAMN04329776) | human gut metagenome | biome: human-associated habitat | host: Homo sapiens | place: USA...
ATTAAATTTATTTCTTAATTCGATAGGAATAACAACTCTACCTAGTTCATCTACTCTTCTAACTATTCCTGTTGACTTCATGTCATAACCCTCCTTAAAACTACAATTTTCGACAAATTTTTATACTCACATTATATCATAAGCCTAAAAAAAAGGCAATAAAAAACAAATATTTTTTACTTTTTCTGGAATTTATTGGAATAGACGTCTATATTTCAAGATATTATTATAAATAGAATTATCAATATATAGAATAATTTAATAAGTAATAGAATATTATTAAGAAAATGAGAGGATTGGTGTAATATGCTAAACATTATATGGCCAGTTTTTATTATTATATCTTTTGCATATGCAATAATAATGGGAAATGTTCAGGAAGTAAATAAGTCTATATTTGATTCGGCAGGTAGTGCAGTTGAACTATCTATTACATTTTTGGGCACAATGTGTCTTTGGAATGGAATAATGAAAATAGTGCAAGAGACAAGTCTTATGAATAAATTAACTACATTATTAAAACCTCTTATGAATTTCTTGTTTCCAGAGTTAAAAAAAGAAAGTTCAGCTAAAGAAAAAATATCTATGAATATTATTGCGAACATATTAGGACTTGGAAATGCAGCTACGCCACTTGGAATTAAAGCTATGAGCGAATTGCAAAAGGAGAATACAAAAAAAGATACATTATCTAATTCAATGGTGATGTTTATTGTATTAAATACAGCATCATTGCAGTTAATTCCTACAACTGTTATTGCAATAAGGACATCTTTGGGTTCAGAAAATCCAAGTTCAATTATAGTTCCTGTATGGATAGCTACAATGGCAGCTGCGATAACAGCGATATTTATAACAAAAAGTCTAATGAAAAAATTTTGATGGGAGGGCGTAATTTTGAATATAATTAATTATATTTCTAGTGCAGCAATTCCAATTGTAATATTAATAATTATATTAATAGGTGTTTCTGAAAAGAAGAAAGTATATGATATTTTTGTGGATGGATCAAAAGAAGGAATACAAATAGTTTTTAATATTTTTCCTACACTACTTGGATTATTTGTTGCGATAGGTGCACTTAGAAGTTCTGGTATATTATCATTAATTATAAATTTCATTGAACCTGTTACAAGTTTATTAAAAATACCAAGCGAAATAATGCCACTTGCACTATTAAGACCTATTTCAGGTAGTGCATCAACTGCTATAGCAACAGATATAATGAATAATTGTGGGGTTGACAGTAAGGTTCGGATTAATAGCTTCTACAATAATGGGATCAACAGAAACAACATTTTATACTATTGCAATATACACAAGTTGCGTAAAGATTAAAAAAATAAGATTTGTACTTTTGGCAGCATTGGCTGCTGATATAATAGGAATGCTTACATCTGTAATAATTTGGAGCTTTTTGTCGTGAAGTTTTTCTTGACTTTCTAAAAAAAAGATTGTAATATGTATTTACAATTTTTTCTAAGGAAGTCAAATATGTTTTTTAAGTTCATATTATTTTTTTCTATGTATTTTATCATAAAAAAAAGTATTCAAAAAATTATATCTAAATTTCTCAAAAAGAAAAAAATTAAATAATATAATATTGTTATTAATTTTGTAGAGGAAAAAATAATATCTCTTTCGTGCCCCCGAAATTTAAATATTTTTAAAGTTTTCCTCTACAATATAATATATATAAATTATCTATGGTATGTTTCACCATTTAATATTTTAAAAGATCTAAATAATTGTTCTAATAAAAATATTCTAATTAATTGATGTGGAAATGTCATTTTAGAAAAACAGATTTTTTCATCACAAATATTTAATAGCTCTGAACTAATTCCTAATGTACCACCAATAATAAATGTAATATTGCTTTTTATATTAATGCATATATCATTTATATGACTTGCAAATTCTTCAGAAGAATAATGTTTACCATTTAAATCTAAACCAATTATGTAACTATCTTTAGGTAGATTAGAAATAATATTATTAGACTCTTTTTCTTTTATTGATGAAATAATTTTATCATTTATTTTCAAAGGAACTTTTTCATCAGGTAGCTCTAATATTTTTAAGTTACAATATTTTGATAATCTTTTTCTATACTCTTGAAGGGCATCTTTAGAAAAAGACTCTTTTATTTTTCCAATACAGATAATATTAATATGTAGCATTTTATTATCTCCTAAACTAAATCAATTAATGGTGTTTGTGTAAAACGTTTTGCGACACTTAATCTAATTGAAGATTCGTCATAATTATTTTCTAATAAGGTTTCAACAACGGTTTTATATGCAAGTTCTGGAAAATTATTCTCTTTACTTAAATGTCCAAGCATTACTTGTTTTAATCCTGTATTAATAAGGTGAGTAATAGTTTTTCCAGCAATATCATTAGATAAATGGCCATTGGGTCCGGATATCCTTTGTTTTAAATGATAAGGATAAGGTGAACATTTCAGAATGTTTGGATCATAATTCGACTCAAGAAGAATAAAAGAACTATTTTCTAAATTATGCAATATTTCTGAATTTATGTGTCCAAGATCTGTTGCAATACTGATTTTATTATCATTATAATATATATTAAATCCACAAGGGTTTGCAGCATCATGTGGAATACTAAAAGGATTAATTTTTAAATCTCCTATTTCAAAAGATTCCTTTAGATTAAATGTACGAATATTTATTTCATCAATTTTATCTTTTTGTAATGGCATGGCATCCCATGTTTCACTATTAGCATATACAGGGATATTAAATTTTTTGGAAATTGTACCAAGTCCTTTAACATGGTCAATATGTTCATGAGTTACAATGATAGCATTAATAGAGTCCATTGATATATCTATATTAGATAAAGATTCTGTTATTTTTTTACAACTTTCACCAGCATCTACTAAAATCTTTGTGTCATTTGTTTCTATAAATAAACTATTACCTGTACTACCACTATATAAGCTACAAAATTTAAACATTTTTTTCATCCTTTGCTATTATTCTGTTACTCTTTTTATAACTGCACCAAGTTTTCTGAATTTTTCTTCTATATTTTCATATCCACGATCAATATGATGTAGATTATATAATTCAGTTTCACCATCTGCAATAATTCCTGCTATAATAAGTGCTGCACCTGCTCTTAAATCAGTTGCATATACTGGTGCTCCAGAAATGGATTCTACACCTTCAAAAATGGCAGATTTACCTTGAGGAGTAATTTTAGCTCCCATTTTATTTAATTCAGCTGTATATTGAAATCTAGATTCCCAAATGCTTTCATTTATGATGCTTGTTCCATTTGCAACAGCTAAACAAACTCCTACTTGTGGTTGAAGGTCTGTAGGAAAACCAGGATAAGGTAAAGTTTTTATTGTTACTTTATTGGGTCTTTTATTTGTCCATACCCTTAGTTTATCTCCGATTTGCATCAACATTAGCACCCATTTCTATAATCTTGGCAGTAATAGATTCCAAATGTTTGGTAATACAATTTCTTATTGTTATATCACCTTTAGAAGCAACTGCTGCAAACATAAATGTACCTGCTTCTATTTGATCAGGTACTATACTATAACTAGAATTACCTTTTAATTCTTTTACACCATTAACTTTAATAACATCAGTACCTGCACCTCTAATATCTGCTCCCATTGTATTTAGAAAGTTGGCAACGTCTACAATATGAGGTTCTTTAGCAGCATTATCTATTATAGTAGTTCCTTCTGCAAGTACACTTGCAAGCATAACATTAATGGTTGCACCAACTGAAACAATATCCATATATATGGATGTTCCAACTAATTTCTTAGCAGAAGCTGATATTTTTCCTTTATTAACATCTACTACAGCTCCTAATGCTTCGAATCCTTTTATATGTTGATCGATTGGTCTTGGTCCTAGATTGCAACCTCCAGGAAGACCAACTTCTGCATCTTTACACCTCCCAAGTAAAGAGCCTATTAGATAATAAGATGCTCTAAATTTACTAGTCATATCTAAAGGAGCTTTAGAGCAACAAATATTTCTCGTATCTATAGTAATCTCATTTGGAGTTTTCCATTCAATTTTAGCACCAAGTTTTTCTAATATTTCGCATAATATTTTCACATCACTAATATTAGGTAAATTGTCTACTGTACATATTCCATTTATTAATAAAGTAGCAGGTAATATTGCTAATGCTGCATTTTTTGCTCCACTTATTATTACATCACCTTTTAGATGAGTATTTCCTTTTATTACTAACTTTTCCAAAGTTTTAACCCCCAAAAATCCAATTTATAATGTTAATTCTTTTAATTTATAACATAAATGTGATATTTTTACAACATAAATTTTGCAATTTATTTAATATATGGCTACTAACAAAAGAAAACCATTATCAAAAAAATAATATATAAGAAAAAATAAAATCAAATCATGCATTTGATTTTATTTTTTTCTAATTTTGTGCGGTTTTAATTTTTACATTTTGAAATAATTCGACTAATTTAAATTTAAATTGTATATCACTAGATCTATCATCATTTATAAGAATGTATTCTTCTTCAGTTGATAATGAACCTTCCAGAGCTTTTTTAGATTCTTCTGGTACAACACCAGAAGTCATATCAACAAAACATAAAGGAGGAAACATTACACACCACCAATTTTGACCTTTAGCTTCGCCAATTTCTATTCTTAAGGCGTCATAACTTCCAGCAGGGAAAGATATGTCTCCATATTGTTTAGTAGGAAAATCAAAAATACCAATTTTTATATTAACGTCATAATCATATCCGTTATCTAGTATGGTTTGCTTAGCTATTTTATAAAAATCGTCTTGATGATTTTTGGCTATTTCTATTGCTTCATCTTTGTTTTCTATATTTGAGCACAAATTATTCATATAAGATAATACATTATCACGAACTTTATATTTTAAAGATTGGTCACTTACAGTATCGCTATTTGCTATAACATGAAGTCTAAATACACTTTGAGATAAATCTTTTGATACTGTATTTGCATATGAAAATGCAGAGACTAAAGTGTATATAAAGAATAGAAAAATAACAATGATAATATGTTTTATTATATTTTTTATATCTTTTTTCATATTAAATCCTCCAATTCAAAAAATATTATTTTAATAGAATTATTTACTAAATTAATAAAAATATACATAAAAGGAAAAAATAATTGATGTCGAAATAACTCATACGATTTATTTGTAATATTATTGACATATTAATGTAAAAATGGTAATATTTACCATATAATAAAAGCTAGGAGGCTTAAAATATGGGGTATACAAACGATAACATTAAGAAAATTTGTAATTTTTATGTGAGTGATTGGCATTTAGCAGTAATGCTATTACCGTATATAAACAAAGAAATTAATGAAGGAGTTAAGATTACCACTATTTTTGAAAGAAACATGAAGGATAATATAGAAACATTAGTAGGAAAACTTAATTTAAAAAATGAAGATAGAATATTACAAATAAATTGGAATAATGAAAACAATAAAAATATTGAAAATTATATACAAGAGAATTTAGATGAAAAAAGACAAAATTTATTCATTATAAATGGTAATAAAGAGTACATAGAAAATACAAATGAGAAATTATTTAATTGTATTAAAGAAAAGGGTTTGCAAAGAAATTTTATTAAGATTGTGGACTGTTATGAGGTAAGTAAAAATGAAGAAAAAATGTATAATATTATAAAAATGCATGATAGTATATTAAATACATCAGGAGAACATGAAATAGAAAAGATAGTTTAAAATAATAATTTATAGATAGAACAGTTTATTTTTGATATAGTAAAATATATTTATATAGACCAGTAAATATAATGAAATGGATATTTACTGGTCTATATAAATTTTAAAAAATACTCTTAAAAGTTAACGTTTAATGGTCTTATCATTAAAAATAGAATAAAAAGCTAATATATTACATTTTCAATAGAATTATTTAGAAAACAATTAGATAGTATCTTGCAATAGATATTATAAAAAATTATTTGACTTATAAACAATATTATTATAATATATAATAACATATTAGCCTATTTTATAATATAGCAATGTGAAAGGAGCATATATATGAATGAAGATTTTTTAAAAGCAAAAAAAATTTTAGAAAAATATAATCAAGAACATATTTTAAATTTCTATGATAAGTTATCAGAAGAAGGACAAAATAAGTTAATTAGTCAAATTCTAAATATTGATTTTGAACAAATAAGTAAGTTATATGAAAATACTAAACACGAAATTGAATTTGGAAATGCAAAAATTGAACCAATTAATTATTTAGAAAAAGATAAAATAAGTAAGGAAGATTTTGAAAAATTTGATAAGATAGGAACTGATGTAATTAAGCAAGGAAAACTTGCTGTTGTTACTATGGCTGGTGGTCAAGGAACAAGACTTGGACATAAAGGTCCAAAAGGAACATATGATTTAGGTCTAGATTCACACAAATCTATATTCGAAATTTTATGTGATACTCTAAAAAAGGCTAAAGAGGATTATGGAACGTATGTACAATGGTATATAATGACAAGTGAAGAAAATAATAAACAAACAGTAGAATTTTTTGAAGAAAATAATTACTTTGGATATGATAAAGATAAAGTAATGTTTTTTAAACAAGGACAATTACCTATGTGTGATACACAAGGAAAATTAATTATTGATGAAAAAGGACTTATTAAAGAAGCAGCAGATGGTCATGGAGGAGTTTTCGAATCTATGAGAAAAGATGCAGTTATAGATGATATGAAACAAAAAGGAATTGAATGGGCATTCATTGGAGGAGTAGATAATGTATTAGTAAAAATGGTAGATTCAGTACTAATAGGATTAGCGATTGCAAATAATGTTCCAGCGGCAGGTAAAAGTGTTGTTAAAGCAGGTCCAAAAGAAAGAGTAGGGGTTTTTTGTAAAAGAAATGGAAAACCAAGTGTAATTGAATATACTGAGATAACAGATGAAATGGCAGAGGCAAAAAATGAAAATGGTGAATTAATATATGGAGAATCACATATATTATGTAATTTGTTTAGTGTAAAAGCAATAGATGAAATTAGTAAAAATAAGTTACCTTATCATAGTGCTTTTAAAAAGGCTAAATATATTAATGAAAAAGGGGAATTAGTAGTTCCAGAAAAGCCAAACGCATATAAATTTGAAGCATTTTTATTTGACGCTTTTGAATCTCTAAGTGATATGGCAATTATGAGAGTAAAAAGAGAAGAAGAATTTGCACCTGTAAAAAATGCAGAAGGTGTAGATAGTCCTGATACAGCAAGAGAGTTATATAAAAATTTTCATAGAATTAAATAATTGAAAATTTAAAATGCTTCTTAATATATTTGAGGAGCATTTTGTTTTTTTTTAAAAGAAAGGTAGGAGATGAAATGGAATATTTAAAAAAATATGAACAATGGTGTAATGGAGAGATTTTCGATAATGAAACAAAAAAAGAACTATTAGAAATTAAGGAAGATGAAAATGAAATAAAAGAGAGATTTTATAAAGATTTAGAATTTGGGACAGCAGGATTAAGAGGAATAATTGGAGCAGGAACTAATCGTATGAACAAATATACTGTAACAAGGGCAACTCAAGGATTAGCAAATTATATTTTAAAACAAGGAGGAAAAGATAAAGGTGTAGCTATAGCATTTGACTCTAGAAGGATGTCACCAGAATTTAGTGAAGAAGCAGCATTATGTTTAAATGCTAATGGAATAAAAACATATAGATTTGATACTCTAAGACCAACTCCAGAATTATCATTTGCAGTTAGAAAACTAGGTTGTATTGCAGGAATAGTAATTACTGCAAGTCATAATCCGCCAGAATATAATGGATATAAAGTTTATTGGGAAGATGGAGCTCAAATAGTTAGTCCAAAAGATAAAGAGATTATAGCAGAAGTTAATAATGTTAATGATTACAAGGAAATTAAAACTATATCAAAAGAAGAAGCAATTACAAAAGGTTTATACAATATTGTAGGAAAAGAAATTGATGATGCATATATAAATGAATTGAAAAGGTTAGTATTAAATAAAGATATTATTACAAAAGTTCAGAAAGATTTGAAAATTGTATATACTCCTTTACATGGAACAGGAAATTTACCAGTTAGGAGAATACTTAAAGAATTAGGATTTGAAAATGTATATGTAGTTCCAGAACAAGAGTTACCAGATGGTGATTTTCCAACAATAAGTTATCCAAATCCAGAAGATGCAAAAGCTTTTGAACTTGCATTAGCTTTAGGGAAAAAAATAGATGCAGATGTTATTCTTGCTACAGACCCAGATGCAGATAGATTAGGTGTTTATGCGAAAGACTCTAAAACAGGAGAGTATAAGAGCTTTACTGGAAATATGTCAGGACTTCTAATAGCAGAATATGAATTATCTCAAAAAAGGGAAAAGGAAATACTACCAAATAATGGTGTACTTATAAAAACAATTGTCTCTTCTAACATGGCAGATGCAATTGCGAGAGAATATAATATTAAACTAATAGAAGTATTAACTGGATTTAAGTATATTGGAGAGCAAATAAAATTATTTGAACAAAATCATAATTATGAATATTTATTTGGTTTTGAAGAAAGCTATGGATGTTTAATTGGAACACATGCAAGGGATAAAGATGCTATAGTTGCGGTAATGGCTCTTTGTGAAGCAGCAGCATATTACAAATCAAAGGGAATTACCTTGTGGGATCAAATGATTAATATATATGAAAAATATGGATATTATAAAGAAGGATTAGTATCAATTACAATGAAGGGAATTGAAGGAGCAGAAAAGATCAAAGCGATGCTAGAAGATTTTAGAAATAATCCTTTAAAAGAAATATCAGGATATAAAGTAGAATCTATGAGAGATTATAGCACAGGAAAGATATTTAATTACATAGATGGAAAAGAATATAATACCAATTTACCAATATCAAATGTCATTTATTATGATTTAGAAGATTCAGCATGGTGCTGTGTTAGACCATCAGGAACAGAACCAAAAATAAAGTTCTATGTTGGAGTTAAAGGAATTTCTATGAAGGATGCAGAATTAAAATTACAAAAATTAAAAGAAGAAATTAATAATTTAGTAAATAAATAAAGTATCAAAATAAGTAAATACCCATATAATACTATTAGGTGATTATATGGGTATTTTTAAAGAAGGGGACATAGGTCCAAATGTTGAGTTAATTCAAAGTACACTAAAAAAGTTAGGATTTTACAATGGAAAAGTGGATGGTATTTTCGGAGCGCAAACCAAGGATGCTGTAATTAGATTTCAAAAAGAATATAATTTAAGACAGAATGGGATAATTGGTGTAGACACATGGAATGCATTATTTCCATATATAAATGGATATACTTATTATGTTGTAAAATCTGGAGATACATTATATAGCATAGCTAAAAAGTTCAATACAAATATAAATTTTTTATTTGTTGCAAATCCAAGAATTGAAGTTAACAATTTGCAAATAGGAGAAGTAATAATAGTACCTTTTGGGAATGTTGTTCCAACAGATATAAGTTATACATATAAAGTGTTAGATATAAATATATTAGCTTTAAGAACAATATACCCATTTTTAAAGTTTGAAAATATTGGAAATAGTGTGCTAGGAAAGCCAATTCCTTATATAAGAATAGGAAGAGGTCAAAAACAGGTTTTATATAATGCATCCATTCATGCTAACGAGTGGATAACTTCGGTATTAGTAATGAAATTTGTGGAAAATTTTTGTAAAGCCTATGTGATGGATAGATATATCTTTGGCTATAGAGCAAGAAAATTATTTGAAGAATGTTCGCTATATATAGTTCCAATGATGAATCCTGATGGGGTTGATATTGTAACAGGATATGTTGAACCAGGTAATGAAATTTATGAAGTAGCTAAGAGAATTGCAGATAGGTATCCAGAAATTCCTTTTCCTAGTGGATGGAAAGCTAATATAAAAGGTGTGGATTTAAATTTACAGTTTCCTGCAGAATGGGAACAGGCTAGAGAAATAAAGTATTCTGAAGGATTCAGAACTCCAGCACCTCGTGATTATGTAGGAATAGCACCATTGACACAACCAGAGGCATTGGGTTTATATAATTTTACGAACATTAATAATTTTAGACTAACAATTTCTTATCATACACAAGGTAGAGTAATATATTGGAGGTTTTTGGACTATTTGCCAGAAAATTCATTAGAAATAGCTAGAGAGTTTTCTAGAGTATCTGGATATGCTTTAGAAGAAACTCCATATCGTTCATCTTTTGCAGGGTATAGAGATTGGTTTATACAAGATTTCAATAGACCTGGATATACTGTTGAAGCAGGAGAAGGAGTAAGCCCACTTCCAATTTCTCAATTTGATACAATATATGCAGATAATGAAGGAATATTAGTTTTAGGAATGGTGCTCTAAAAGATTTTTGTAATATAAGAAGTTACAGCTATAATATTAAAATTTTAAATTTGCTATTTAAGGAATATAACTTATAGATGTTAAGGTAATAAATTTAAATTTCTTAAATAATGCAAATTTTTAATATTATAGCTAGTTGTATATTATTGCAAAATAATATCATAAGAGCTAAATTATAAAGTATCATTTTATGAATTTTAATAATTAGTATTGTATTCATAAAAATAATATGGAAATAATATAAGTATGGTAAAATTATATCATGAGTGATATAATGAGCGTAATAAAATTAGAAAGGAGATTATTATGGAAGAGATAAAAACAGAAGGAAAAATATTACAAGACAGATTATTTAACAGAAAGGAAAATGGTTGGAAAGGTATAACAGAAGATAGAAAAAGAGATATATTTGATTATTGTGATAAATATATTAGCTTTTTAAATAATGGAAAAACAGAAAGAGAGATTGTAGTACAAGCAAAAAAAATTGCAGATAGTAATGGTTTTAAGGATATAAACGAATATGAAGTATTGAAACCAGGAGATAAAGTTTATTATATTAATCGTGAAAAAAGTATGTATCTTGCTGTGATAGGTGAAGAAAATATAGAAAATGGAATGAATATTATAGGAGCACATGGAGATTCTCCAAGATTAGATTTAAAGCCAAATCCTTTATATGAAGATACAGGTTTTGCATATTTTAAAACACATTATTATGGAGGAATAAAAAAATATCAATGGACAACTATTCCACTTGCAATTCATGGAGTAATTGTTAAAGCAAATGGGGAAAAAATTAATATATGTATTGGTGAAGATGAAGAAGATCCTATTTTCACAATTACAGATTTATTACCACATCTTGCACAAGAACAAATGGAAAAAAAGCTAAAAGAAGGAATCAAAGGTGAAGATTTAAATCTTTTAATAGGAAGTATACCTTTTGATTCAGAAGATGTTACTGAAAAAGTAAAACTAAATATATTAAACATATTAAATGAAAAATATGGAATAACAGAAGTTGACTTTTTGAGTTCTGAAATAGAATTAGTACCAGCTTTTAAAGCAAGAAATATGGGATTTGATAGGAGCTTAGTTGCAGCTTATGGTCAAGATGATAAAATATGTGTATTTACATCTTTAACAGCATTAATGGAAGTAAAAAGAACAAAAAAGACTGCAGTTTGTATTATATCTGATAAAGAAGAAATAGGCAGTATGGGAAATACAGGAATGGAATCACATGTATTTGATACATTTATTTCAGAAATACTAAATAAATTAAATTGTAATAGACCAAATTTATTAGAAAAAGTATTTTGTAATTCTAAGATGTTATCTGCAGATGTTGATGCTGGACTAGATCCTATATATATATCTGTATCTGAAAAAAATAATGCTTCTTTTTTGGGTAAAGGAATAGGAATTAGTAAATATACAGGTTCTAGAGGAAAATCTGGAGGTTCTGATGCAAACGCAGAATTTGTAGCATATGTTAGAAATGTATTCGAAAAAAATGATATTAGATATCAAATAGCTGAACTTGGTAGAGTAGATGTAGGCGGAGGAGGAACCATTGCATATATTTTAGCAAATAAAGGAATCGATGTAATTGATTGTGGTGTTCCAGTTTTATCTATGCATGCACCATATGAAGTAACGAGTAAATTTGATATATATGAAGCTTTTAGAGGATATAAAGCTTTTTGGAATGAATAAAGAATAATTAAAATTAATTATATAGAATATTAATCTGTTTTATACAATAGAAATATTCTTTAGTTAGATTTTATTTTATGCTAAAAATATTATAAAAATCATAACCATCAGTAAAACTGGTGGTTATGATTCATAGTGACCTTTACATTGTATAATCTCTATTTGTTCATTATTAACCTTATAGACTAATCTATTTACGTCGTCAATTCTTCTACTCCAATAGCCACTTAAGTTTTCTTTTAGGGGTTCTGGCTTTCCGATACCTATAAAGTTATTCCTTTGAATATCTGCTAATAAAAGGTTTATTCTTTTTAGTGTTTTCTTATCTTGGGATTGCCAATAACAGTATTCCTCCCATGCTCTAGTTGTAAAAGATATATTACTCATTTTCCATCGCCTCTAATTCTTCCATAGTTTTTACTACTACTTTACCCTCTTCTAATTCTTTGATTGATTTAGATAATGCCTTCATATTACTTTCAGAATAAAAGGGATCAATAGAAACATCAAAAGGTATTCTTTTTTCACGAATCATTTTTTTAGCGAATATATTAAATGCTGTAGACATTGTTATTCCTAGTTCATTACAAATTTGTTCCATTTGTTTTTTTGTTGTTTCATCTATTCTAAAATTAATTAATGTTTGTGCCATAATATCACCTCTTTCTATAATAAATTATAACATAATATAAATACAGTGTCAATACAATATATTTATTATGTATATTGTATTATTATATTCAGACAATCTGATATTATTCTAATTATACAAGTGAAAATGTCAACAAATTTCAATATTTTTATTACTGCAACACAACATATAATATGTTAAGTCTTGATAAGCTATATTTTTCCTTTTTAATGTAACACAATATTTTGAAGTACAATGACCGTAAGATATGCGTTGCAGTAAAATTGCAGTAAATACAAATAAAAAAAGCCATAGACACTATTGATATCTCAATAATTTCTATGGCTTTTTTATATGGTGAGCCAGGAGGGATTCGAACCCCCGACCCCAGGCTTAGAAGGCCTGTGCTCTATCCAACTGAGCTACTGACCCATAACATAGATTATAATAGCATATTTAGAATATATTGTCAAGGAAAAAATAAAAATTAATATAAAGTATAAATAGTAAAATTAATATAAAGTATAAAAAATACCTATTGGGTATTTTTTATATTTAGCAATTATAAGGTTTAGATTTTAATCAGTCTGGTAAATCTATTTTAGAATTCTTTTTCTTAGGTCTGTAAAGAGTAATTTTGTTGCCTATAGTTTGAACTAATATACTATTTGTAGAGATAGCAATTTCTTCACCTAATTCCCTGGCACTTGCAGGTGCAGTTTCCAGAGTAGAAATTTTTATCAATTCTCTAGCTTCCAAGGCATCGTTTAATTGTTTTATTAAATTTTCTGAGATGCCAGACTTTCCTATTTGGAAAATTGGGGCTATTGTATTTGCTAAACCTCTTAAGTAGGCTCTTTGTTTACTTGTCATTATATACACATCGCTTTCATAAAGATTATGAGTAACATTTTACTCTATAATTATATGAAAATCAAGAGATAAAGCCAAAAATTCCGAAGATTAAGAAAAGAATTCCTGAAACTTTTTGCATTGTTTTTTCTGATATTTTATTACTTAGAAGTTTTCCTAAAAAAATGGCTATTAAATCGCTAATAATCATTCCAAGAATTGCTCCTATAATTAAAAATAATTTATAGTGAGGATATTGTATACCGAAGACCAATAGATGCTAAAAAAGTTTTATCACCAAATTCGCCTATTGCAATAGTAATCCCAATAATTATTGAATAATTGATGGTATATTTAGTTATTTTTTTTATTAAATTATTATTTTCGTTTTTAGAATCGTTAGCTTTTGTATTAAATATTAAAGAAACAAGACCAATCAATATAAAAGAGGAATATGTGATAATTTCTAATATATCATGTATATGACCATTACTTAAACCTCCGAGGGCACTACCAAAGAGTATTGCTAATCCATGACTAAAAAATGAACCGAGTGCAACACCAAGTAGAATGGTTCTAGTTTTTTGCTTCCCGAGTAAATGATAGAACAAGTAATTGTGTTTTATCACCAAGTTCAGATAAAAATATCATTATAAAAGATATAAATATGGGATATATATATTCCATTTAAATCATCCTTTCAATTTTATATTAAAATATATTCTGAAATGTAAATTCTATGTGAAAAAAACACAAAAATATTGAAAGATTTAATTTGAAATGGTAATATCTTACATGAGAATATATTAGGGAAACAAAGAATAGGAGGAGCTTATTTTGATACAGGTAAAAAATGTTACTAAAAAATATGGCAGTTTTAGTGCTGTAAAAAATTTGAATTTTGAAATTAAACATGGAGAGGTAATAGGACTTTTAGGACCAAATGGTGCTGGTAAGAGTACAACTATGAATATGTTAACAGGTTTTATTGAACCAACAGAAGGGACTATTCTTATTAACGGAAATGATATTGTAAAGAAATCAAGAGAAGCTAAAAAAAATATTGGTTATATGCCTGAAAATGTACCATTATATTTAGATTTAACAGTAAAAGAATTTGTAAAATATATGGCAGAATTAAAATTAGTTTCTAGAAAAGAGAAAAATAAACAGGTAGAAGAAATAATAAAAGAAACAGGTTTAGAAGATGTAAAAAATAAATTAATAAGAAATTTATCAAGAGGATATAAACAAAGAGTAAGTATGGCAGGAGCACTAGTTGGAAAGCCAGAGATATTAATATTAGATGAACCAACAGTTGGATTAGACCCTAAGCAAATAATAGAAATAAGAGAATTAATAAAAAAATTAGGAAAAGAGCACACTGTTATAATTAGTTCTCACATATTATCAGAGATTAGCCAAATATGTGAAAAAGTTATAATCATTAATAAAGGAGAAATTGTTGCAATAGATACACCAAGTAACTTAGAAAATATGGTAAATGAAAATAATAGTATAATAATTACTGTAGAAGACCCAGAAGATAAAATGGTGAATTTAAAGGAAAAAATAGAAGAGATATCTAAAATAGAGTTAATGAAAGATAATCAAGATGGAACAAAACAATATGCTGTTTCGGGAAATAAAGAGGTAGATTTAAGAAAAATTTTATTTGATAATTTACCTAAAGAAAATATTACAATATTCGAACTTCGAAAATCAGAAGCTACATTAGAAGAAGCTTTTATGAAATTAATTAATAAAGAGGAAAAAGGAGGAGAGAAAAATGTGGGCAATAATTAAAAAAGAAGTAAAAAGTTACTTTTTATCTCCAATAGCATATGTTTTTATAGGATTGTTTTTATTAGTATGTAGTGGATGCTTTTATTTATATATTTTTATGAGTAATGGCTATGCAGATTTTGAATATATGTTCGGAAATATAATATCTATGTTTGTTTTAATGATAATTGTGTCTGTACTTACAATGAGAATGTTTGCAGAAGAAAGAAAAAATGGAACAGAACAATTATTATATAAATCACCGAGAAGTATAACATCAATAGTTTTGGGAAAGTTTATTGCAGCCTGTATTGTAATGTTAGTATGTGAATTATTGACGCTTGGATATCTTGGTATTATATCATATTTTGGGAAGCCTGATATAGGAATGGCAATTATTTCAATTGTGGGGGTCTTTTTATTAACAATTACATATATTGCTTATGGAATGTTTATTTCTAGTATAACAGAAAATCAAATTATAGCAGCAGTTTTAACTTTTGTAGGGCTTATTATATTATTTTTTATGCCAGAATTTAATGATAAATTTTTAGACTTTTCTCCTATAAATGCTTTTGGAAATTCATTCCTTCAAGGTATGGTAACTTATCAATCATTAACATTGTTTTTATCATTTACAATAATGTTTATAATTTTAACGATTATAGTAATTCAAAGAAGAAAAAGTGTTAAATAAGGAGGAAGGAAAATTGAAGAAAATTATTAATATAATAAAACAAAAGTGGCTGAACGATACTATTAAGACGACAATATTAATACTAATTATAATAACAATATTCATAGCCTTGAACATATATATAAATACATTAAATATAAATCCAATAGATTTTACAAAGGAAAAACTATATACATTATCTAAAGAGTCAATAGAACAAGTGAAAGATATCGGGCAAGATGTACATATGTATTTCTTTGGATATAAAGATGATGATAATATAGTAGTATTAGCAAAACAATATGAAATAGCTAATAGTAAAATAACAGCAGAAGCCATTAATATAGATGAAAGACCAGATTTAGCAAAGAAATATGGTGTTGATAGTAATGAATCAGTTGGCATTATTGTTGAAGGTCCAGATAGGTATAAAGTACTAACTCAAAGTGATTTTTATACTTATGATCTAACAACATATGAAACAATTGATATTTCGGAACAAAAATTAACAAATGCTATTATTGATACAACAATAGCAAAAAAGCCACATATATATTTGTTGACAGGACATGGTGAATATACAACAAATGATTACTTAATGACTTTAGGAGTTTTTATACAAAATGAAGTAAATGATATTTCAGATTTAGACTTATTGCAGACAGATATACCAGAAGATTGTGATACTTTAATAATACCAAATCCTACTAAAGACTTTTCGGATTTAGAAGCAGATAAAATTTTATCTTATATAAATAAAGGTGGAAAAATATTGTGGCTTGGTGAGGCTACAATAGAAGATGTAGATATGCCAAATATAAGCAATATTTTGGGGCAATTTGGAGTTAGTTTCTCAAAGGGAATTATTATAGAAGAAGATTCTAGTAAAATGATACTTCAAAGCCCAGAATTAATATTAACAGATATTTCATACCATGATATAACAGATGATATTACTAATGTTGTAGTAGCAAGTTCTGGAAAGTTAAATATAGAAAGTGATGAAAAGTTACAGGAATTAAATGTGTCTATAAATACATTATTAGAAACAAGTGAAAAATCTTTTTATAGAGAAGATTTTACTATTTCTACATCAACTAAAACAGATGCTGATGAAAGTGGAACCTTTACAGTTGGAGCCGAATTTGTGAAAAAAATAGATGATAATACAGAAGCGAAACTGATAGCATTTTCAAATTGTAGTTTTGTAACTGATATGGCGATTACTAGTGGAAGTTCACAGCTTAAATTAATAAACTTATATAATAATAAAGATTTAATATTAAATTCTATTGCATATTTAACAGATAGGGGAGATTCTATAAGAATTAGAAAAGATACTGGATATGTTACATATACAGCAACACAAAAGCAAGATAATATAGTTAGATTAATAATATTTGTTATTCCATTAATAATTATTATAATCGGAATTGTAATTTGGCAAATAAGAAGAAGAAAAAAATAATAGAATATAAACAAGACTTCCTCATAAATTTTATGAGGAGGTTTTTTTATGAAAAATATATTAAAAATAATATTTGTAATCATAGGGACTTTGATAGGTGCTGGATTTGCATCAGGTAAAGAAGTATATATTTTTTTTAATAGATATGGAGTATGTGGAATTATAGGAATATTAATTTCAGGAGTAATTATAGGAGTTTTAGTGTATAAGGTATTTTATATACTTTTAAAACAGAAAGGAATAGATGATTATAACCAATTATTAAATTATATATTTGCTAATAGAAAAAGTAATAGAATTAATATAGCTCAAATCATTAATTCTATTATTAATATATTTTTATTAATCTCATTTTATATAATGGTAGTAGGATTTAGTAGTTATTTTAAACAAGAATATAATATATCGATATATATTACTTCAAGTATATTTGCTATATTATGTTATATAACATTAAATAACAAAATAGAAGCAATTATAAAAATATCTAGTATATTAGTTCCAATTATTATTATATTCATTTTAAATTTAGGAATTAGAGATTTAAGTTATTCAATAAATCAAATATCTGATATGAATTTTTTGGATAATATGTTAGTAAATAGTGTAATTAGTAGTACATTATATGCAAGTTATAATAGTATAATATTAATTCCTGTATTAATATCTCTAAAAAAATATATTAGTAAGAAGAACAATGTTTTAATAGGATTTTTTACTTCTTTAATTGTCATACTTTTAAGTATATTTGTGTATATGATTTTGCTAAGAGCAAATATAGAGATTATAGAGCTTGATCTTCCTTTAATATATCTAGTAAAAAGATTTGGAAAGATTTATGAATATTTATATGGAACAGTTATTATAATATCAATATTTACATCGGTAATATCAGCTGGTTATAGTTTTCTTAAGAATTGTAGTAAAACACAAAAACAATATAATAATCTATTGATCATAATGTGTGTAACATCTATATTTATTGCTAATATAGGATTTTCAGAACTAGTAAATATTTTATATCCTATTTTTGGAGTTTTAGGACTTATACAGATATATTATATTTTAAAAATAAAAATATAATTATTTGATAAATATATTGAAAAAAAGTCATAAAACTGGTATAAAAGTAATTAGAAATATGAGCAAAAGAGGAATAGTAGAATATGAAGTTAATTGATTTTAAAAAAGAAAATATTGAAGCCAATAATAAGACATTAAATAAGAAAAAAGTAATAATTACTATGGTAATTATTATATTAATGATTATACTAGTGATTATTTCTGCAATATATATTACAAATTCAAGTTTTAGAAATTTAATGGATCAATATGTCTTTAGAAAGAATATTACAGAGGACAATTTAAATTATATTGATATTAATTCAGAAAGTAATTTACATATATATGCATATGATAAGTATATAGTCACATTAGAAAAAAACACTCTGACACACTATAGTTCTTCTGGAAAAAAAGATAGCGAATTAAAGCTTGAAATAAGTGAACCAATATTTGATTCTGATGGTAAATATTTAATGATTGCAGAAAAAAATAAACAAAAAATATATTTAGTTAATAATAATAGTATCATATGGCAAAAAGATATAGAAGGAAATATTTCCAAAATAAGTGTAAATAAAAATGGATATACAAGTGTAATTATATCTGGTACAGCATATAAATCTGTTATTGAAGTTTTCGATAAAGAGGGAAAAGAGTTATTTAAAACATATTTATCGAGTAATATAGCAATGGATTCGAGTATTTCAGAAGATAATAAATATTTAAGTTTTGCCGAAATAAATACTTCTGGAACACTTATACAGTCAAGTATAAAAATTATATCAATAGATAAAGCGAAAGAGACACCTTCAGATTCAATAATATATACATATGATGCTGAGCAAAATGACTTGATAGTAAATATAGAATATCAGGATAAAAATAAACTAGTATGTATTTATAATAATGCAGTTCATGTTATTAATAATGATAAAGATGAATTATTAATGACTCTAAATGATAAAGATAAAAAAATTGCATTTTCGGATATTGAGCTTGCTAATTATGCATATAGAATAATTGAGAAATCTACGGGTCTTTTCAAAGCTGATTCAACTGTTGAATTGTACAATACATCTACTAAAAAACAGAACATATATACATTTGATGGAGTTGCAAAAAGAATCTATTCTTGTTCTGATATAATAGCTATTGATTTAGGTTCGGAGGTACATTTTATTGGTACAAATGGGTGGCTAATAAAAAAATATAGTTCTACACAAGAAATAAAAGATATAGCATTAACAGAAAATTTAGCAGGAATAGTTTATAGGGATAAAATAGAATTTATAAATTTATGAGGAGTAAACATATGGGAATAATAATAGATTTATTAATCATATTGATTGTAGCTTTATCAATTTGGTTTGGATATAAAAAAGGACTAACAGAAAGTTTATTAAAAATATTCAATTTCTTTATAGCATTAATAATATCAATTATATTATTTAATCCAATTGCTAATTTAGTTATTAATAATACTCAAATAGATGACTTCTTGCAAGATTCAATTATATCAAAATTTAATAATAACGAAGAAGTTAAAGAAGTAGAAACAGAGAATAATATGCCAACGATATTTAATGATTATATAAAGAATCAAGTAGAAGAATCTACAAATGAAGTAAAAGAAGTCATAATAATGGAGTCTGCCAAACAGATTTCTATAACAATTATTAATATTGGTATAGTGATTATAATATTCTTAATTACTAGAATAATTTTAATATTTATAAAAGGAATTGTAAATATAATAACAAAATTACCTGTAATAAAACAATTCAATGAGTTTGGACGGAGCTTTATATGGATTATTAAGAGCGGTTGTAATATTAATTATTGTATTTACTATAATAAGCCTAATAGCTCCAATAATTGAAAGTTCAGGAGTTATAGATATTATTAATGATTCTATAATTGGAGGCTTTTTGTATAATAATAATATACTATTTAATATTATTTTCTAAAAAATAGTTAGAAATATTGATATTTATATATTTATTTGTTATACTTGCATATATATTAAATTATAGGAGTGAGAACTTTGCAAAAAAATGTAGATACAAAAGAAGGAAAAGGAAAAAATAATAAACAAAAAAAGAAGAAAAAGAAGCTTAGAGTAATAATATTAGTAATATTATTACTAGTAATTATAACAGTAGGATCTTGGTTTGGTTATAGAGTATATAAAAATGGTGGAGGATTGCAAGGTGTACTTGCAACAATTGTTGGACATGATGAAAATACATTAAAAAATTTGCCAAAAGTTTATTGTTTAGTAACTGGGCAAAGCCAAAATTTAACTGATACAATTATGTTGTGTTCATATGATCCTAAGACACAGGAAGCATCTATATTATCAATACCAAGGGATACTTTTGTTGGTAAAAACAAAAAAAATGCTACAGGCTCTGATAAAATAAATGCATTATATCAAATTAGTCCAGAGAAAACTGTACAAGCAGTTAGTAAATTAACAGGTATAGATATTAAATATTATTTAAATATAGATACAGAAGCATTAAAAGAAGTTGTAGATAGTATAGGTGGAGTATATTTTGATGTACCTATAGATATGGATTATGATGATTCTACTCAAGACTTACATATACATATGAAAAAGGGATATCAATTATTAGATGGTGATAAAGCAGAACAGGTAGTAAGATTTAGACATAATAATGATGGAACTAGTTATCCAACAGAATATGGAGATAATGACTTAGGAAGAATGAGGACACAAAGAGAATTTTTAAAAGCTGTTATCAAAAAGTTAGCAACCCCATCTACATTAACAAAAGTAAATGATCTTATTAAAATAGCTAATAATAATGTAACAACAAATTTAGATTTATCTTTAGCAAAGGATTATGCTCCTTATGCAGTTGAATTTAAATCAGAAAATTTAAAAACAGCTACATTACCTGGAACTCCAGAATTATGTAATGGAGTTTGGTTATATACACATGATGCGACTGAAACAAAACAAGTTATAGAAGACTTATTTGGAAGTCAAGAAGATGACACAAACACTACTAGTGAAAGTGATACAAAAAATACAACAACAAATACTTCAAAAAAGATAACTGAACAAGAGAAAAAAGAAAATGCTAAAATAAAAATAGAGATATTAAATGGTACATCTGATAATTCAAAACTTACATCTTTAAAAGATGAATTAAAGAAATATGGATACAATGTAACAAAAACAGGAATTACAACAAACACTTCAAAAACAACTATTATAAATAGAACAGGAAAATCTAGTACGATTATAAACAGTATAAAAAATATTATTGGAGATATTGGAGTTTCTACTACAGGGAACAATAATTCAAATGTTGATATAACAATTATAATAGGAAAAGATTATTAAAAAAGGGGGCACATATTTTTTATGTGCTCCTTTTTTATATAATAGGAAAGTTCTATTATAGAGTAAAATTTAACTAACCTGTCTTCCTATTATATAAAAATAATTGTACACAATTTTTTACTAAAAAATTGGCACACGAACAATTAAACGCGGGCTTTAAAATGTTCTAAACAGAGAAAATGTTCAAAAAAGCCCGCTATTGTTCTTCACAAATTTTATTATTTATAAAATTTCATAAATACATCTTTTTTTTTCTTATGTTTTTTTATTTTTACTACTGTGATAAAAATTAACAATAGCAATATAAACAACAATAAGCTAAATACTTGTGGTAATATATCAGAATCTAATATATTATTTCCAGATATTAAATTTGAAGTATATGTTACATTATCTATAGTGTAAGATATTTTACCAACAACAGTTCCTTTTAATATAGGTGCCTGTAAATTTTCATTAATGGTTATTGATGGGACAATAGTAGAAATATCTTGAGCAGTAGTAACTTTTATTTCTTTTTCTACCATTATATCTAACATCTTTTTTGTATCATCTGATGATCTTATTTCAATCTGTTTTATGATGGTTTCTGGAGTGGATACTATTTTTTCACCGTAATTTTCTAAAGCATAGTTAAATAATGTTATGCAATCATGTGCTCTATCATTTTGATGTGCAGATATTTTATTAGCTCCTAAAATTACAACAATGAATTCGTAGTCATCTTTTTTGCAACTGGCAACAATACAATTTTTGGCATAATCTGTATATCCAGTTTTTATCCCAGTGGTATATTGATAATAATACTCATCAGATGTTAATAATTCGTTTGTATTATCAAATTTCCTATCATCTTTATCATACATATTTGTTATTGGTAGAGTGCAAGAAGTTTTACTAACAATTTTTCTAAATATATTGTTTTTCATTGCGTATTTACCAATTAGAGCCATATCATAAGCAGTCGTATAATGATTATTATTATGAACACCATTAGGATTCACAAAATTAGTATTGGTACAGCCAATTTCCTTCGCTTTTAAATTCATAAGTTTTGAAAATTCAGTTACTGTTCCTGATACATGTTCTGCTAAAGCTATAGCTGCATCATTTGCAGATGGAATTAATAAAACATTTAATAAATCTTCTACGGATAATTTTTCACCAGACTTTATATTAGCTCTTGTATAAGTTTCTGGAACAGAAGCTAATGATACAGCATTATCGCTTACAGTAACTATTTCATTTAAATCGCAATTTTCCAAAACAAGTATAGCAGTCATAATTTTTGTTGTACTTGCAGGATACATTTTATTATAGGCATTTTTCTCATATAATATTTTTCCAGAATCGGAATCAATTAATATACAAGATGGTGAATATATATTTAAATCATCATTATTAGCAAAGGAGGTGCTAAAAAAAATAAATAAAAGTATTATTATAAAAAGTAGTACAAAAATATATTTAATTTTTAATTTCATATTAGACTCCTCATAAGTTTTTAACGATACTATATATTAATTAATATATAATTTCAAGACATATATAATTATTACACACAATTTTTTCGAAAATTGGTGCATAAACAATTAAATGTAGCATAGGGTATAATAGTGAAATTGTAAATATAATAAATACGCTATTATTATTCTTAATAATTATATTTTAATAGGAGGTAGCATTTTGGAATTTACTAATAAACAGAAAGTAGTATTTATTATTTTAATTATTATATTAATATTTATCGGAATATATGTATATAATATAAGATTTAATACTAGTGAAGATAATATTGATATAGAAAATAATAATATTAATTTAGGAGAAAACTTTTTAGACACTATTGAAAATAAAAGTGAAAAAGATGACATAATAATAGTACATGTAACTGGAGCAGTAAAGAAAAGTGGAATAGTAGAATTATCTCAGGGAGCAAGGATATATAATGCAATTGAAATGGCAGGAGGTAGTTTAGAAGAAGCAGATTTATCAAAGCTAAATTTAGCATATTTACTGGAAGATGGACAAAAAATTTATATTCCTTTTATAGGTGAAATAACTGAAGATAATGAGAATATAGAGTATATAACATCAAATCTTGGAAATAATAATAGTATAATACAAGATACTATTAAAGGAGGCAATGATAAAGTGAATATAAATACTGCAAATCAAACAGAATTAGAAACATTACCTGGAATAGGAACTGCAACAGCTGAAAAGATAATTGATTATAGAACTAAAAATGGCAAATTTAATACTATAGAGGATATTCAAAATGTAAAAGGAATAGGACAGGCAAAATATGAAAATATAAAAGAAAGTATATGTGTAAAGTAATATTATAATTTTTTTTGAATATAATAACTCTTAAAGAAGAAAAAATAAAACTTTTTTAAGAGTTAATTAATTAATTATTGAATATTAGTTAAATAATTTGGGAAATAAAAAGAAATTATACAAAAAGAGTTGACAAATATTATTTGTTATTATATACTAAAAAAGTAATGTCAATATATCGCGGGGTGGAGCAGTTGGCAGCTCGTCGGGCTCATAACCCGAAGGTCGTAAGTTCGAGTCTTACCCCCGCAACCAAAGAAAGACATTTTTCGTTTGAAAAGTGTCTTTTTTATATTTCTAACCAATGTAATGCATTTTCTTTTATTTCTTTATACCATTCTATTTCATTATTTGAATTTTGAGCAATTTCAATAGATTTCTTAAACAAACTTTCTACATTTTGAGGGTTCGGTTGATATGTTGCTCTAAAGGCATCATTTACCAATTTTATGAATACATCTAATTCTAAAGGTATAACATAAGAATAACCATTATAATAACTTATATTAATTTTATATAATGAATAAAAATATGCTATACAAGATGGATTTATTTTTGGTGCAATAAATAAGCAATATGAATCTTTATTTATTGATTTTTTATATTCTGCTAAATGTCTTATAACTGGTTCTCCTTCTGTTTCATATTGACGTTGACCAGATTGCATTGTAACCTCAACTGTAACACCAAAATCTCCATAATCGCAAACAATATCTGCTTTTTTTCCTAATGCTGTTGATTTTGGTTCTCCAAAGTCATCAAATTCTAAATTAGCATCTATTTTTCCTCCGTCTAGCATATTCATAGCTCTCCAAGTATTCCATTCTAGCATTAAAGACGGGTCATATACATTTCTATTTTTTATATTATCATACATTGTAATAATGTCATTATACTTATCAAAGTTTTTGATGTTAGATACTTTCTCAGAAATTATTTGATTTTTTCTTTCCAAAATTTTGTGTTTCAAAATAGTTTTTAATTCTAATATAGATAAATCTTGTATTTGATTAATATCGCTTATAAATTCTGATAATTGAATAATTAAATTATCTTTATTATCAGAATATAGCTTTGGTAATGATACATCAAATAAATATTCTTTGTATTTTTGTACATTATATATAAAAACAGGCTCTCTAGATACATTTTCTAAGATAAATTTTATATCGTTTCTTTTTTCTGGTATAATAGATATAGAATGTCCTAATTGAGAAATTGAAAAAAGCCCTGTTTCTCTTAAATATCTAAAACAAGCATCAGTATAATCGTGCATATTATTGGATTTAGTTTTTACAAATTTATCTATGTTCACATCTTTTGATTCTCTTGTTTTAAAATTATCTTCACTTATTTCTTTTATGTATAATTTTCTGATTATTTTATTTAATTCTTCTTTTAAGAAAATACGATATTTTCCTTTATTATTTAATTTATCTATTCTAAATTTTTCTATTTTTGAAGTTATATCTTCAAATTCATCAAACCTTTTCATTTGTAAACCAAATAGCATTATTTCATCAAAAGTCAAACTACCAAAGTAATTTATTAGTCGAATAATTTCTAAATATGGTTTTATAAAAAATAATTCACTACTTTCTTTATCTAGTGTATGATATGGCGATGGTAACTGAAATTTTAATAATTGTCTTAATAAAGTTTCTTCCTTAAATTCCGATTCAATAAAAGATTTTCCTGCTTCAGTTAATTTTACAACTGGATTCAAATCAACAAACCCTAAAGCTTTAGGTGCTCTATTAATTCTATCTCTTGCACTAAAAGCTGGGTCTTTTGGAATTGATAAATTTTCAAAATTACTATTTTTAATTAGTTCCATCATAAATTTTTCTTGAGTTTCTTGATTCCACGATTTATCTGAAAAATTGTTTGTTAAAACTTCAATTTCTGGTATCATTTTTAAAGGTGAACGTGGTGAAGTTGTAAAAAATAATGTTTTTGTTTTTGATATTTTAGCCATTAACATTTCCCTCCAATTTATAATTTACCACGATTATATGAGTAGCTTTTGATTTAAATCTATTTCTTATATTTACAGAATAATCTTTTTCATATTCACCTATTATATAATCTTTATATAAATTTTCTGTCAGCTCTGTTTTTCCGATTACCATCATAGCTTTACATTTTAATTCATAAAAATTTTGTGCTAATCTCTTATGTTCATTTTCTAAAAAACCATTTTTAGTTTCTTCATTCCCATAATCACTAAACACACAATCATATGGTGGGTCAAGAAACATAAAATCATCTTCTTTAGCACTTTTAAATATTTTTTCATAATCGCCACAAACTATTTGGGCTTGTTTCAATAATTCTGAATGTTTTTCTGTTATTAAATCTGTATTAAAATTTTTATATCTTCCAAATGGAACATTAAATTCTCCGTTTGCATTATATCTAATCATTCCTGAATAGGCAGTTTTATTAATAAAGTAATATATACTTGCATCATTATATTTTTTTTCTATTTTATTGTTGTACATATTTCGAATATAATAATATATTTTTTCATTTTTATCTTCAACACGATTATTGGGGTTTTCGAATTTTAAATTTTCGAAGTCTTTTCTATTTATTGCATATATTTCTTCTAAGTTTTTTAATTCATTTTTTATCTCTTGATAATTCAAACTTAAATCCTTATAAAAAGACATTAAAGGTTTATTTATATCATTAATAATAGATTTTTTTGGTTCTAAATAGAAAAATACAGCTCCTCCACCAAAAAACGGTTCTATATATGTGTTATATTCTTTTGGAATATATTTTTCAAAATATTTTATTTCTTTGCTTTTTCCACCTCTATATTTAATAATTGGTTTCATATTTTTTCCCTTTCAAAAATAATCTACTAATCTACTTTTACAAAATATATCATAAAACTATTTCCTATACAATATAAAATATAAAAAATAAACTTATTTGTTTTTTATAGAGTTATCAACCATTCTTTTTAATCTATCTATTGGAAAGTCAAAAAGATATGTTACAATTTCAAATGTTTTCTATATATAATTTGTTAGTTTTTTATTTTTTTCTTGTAATTTTTGATTCTCGTATCTTAAATTATTATTTTCTTCTTGTAGTTCAACATTATTTTCTATTGCTTTATATGATTTTAATAAATAACCTTTTAACTTTTTATTATATTGCATTAATTGTTTATTTTGAGCAACAATTAAAGAAGTATTTTGTGTTTCTAATTCTTTTATTGGTTCTGTTTGTAATTCGGCTTTTATATTATTATATTCTGTTATTTGTTTGAATTTTTCAGTAGATAAATGTTCAACTCCGTTTTTGTTTCCACGTTCTAGATCAAAACCTTTATTAGTTATGTATTTATAAAAAGAGTCTTGTAATTTTTTATAACTATCTTTGCCTTTCCAGTATTCACTACAAGCTATTTTACCTGTTTGTTTTCCACTTTCTTTGTTTAAATTGTGGACAACAGGAACGAAAACTATGTGCATGTGGGGAGTGGATTCGTCTAAATGAACTTTAGCTGATATTATATAATCTTCTCCTAAATTTTGATAACTAACTACAAATGGAATAAGCAGTTTCAAAATATCTTTTTGTTTCTTCTTCTCCGATAGTACCAAAAAATTCTTTATTTGAATAATTAGTATTCTTTCTTTCATTATGTTTGTATAATCCTGCTAAATTATCTCTTTTGTGTTTGCATTTCTTATTATTGCATAACTCATTTTCCCACCTTTTGAATAAGCTAATCTTTGTAGCTTACTCTATTTAAAATTTCTACTTTGACATTGCTTAAGCTAAACTAATTTCAAGAATTAGCAGTAAAAACTTTAAAAAAGGATATCAAAAGTATTGCTAAGTGAAATGAACGGAAAGGAGCCAATTATGATTTATATTACTGGTGATATTCAGGCTGATTTTTCAAGAATCGAAGAAGATAAATATCCTATACAATCTGATATGACTAAAAATGATTATGTAATTATTTGTGGCAATTTTGGTAGAGTATGGAATTATATATTAGAAAGTATGTATGAAAAACAATGGATAGATTGGTTAGATAATAAAAAATTACTACTTTGTTTGTCGATGGAAATCATGAGCATTTTGAAAGATTATATAAATATTCAGTAGAGGAATGGCATGGAGGAAAAGTACATAAAATAAGCTAAAATAATGTTTATGAAGAAATTTGGCAGAATTTGTTGAGAAAAAAACAATAATATGATATAAATAGCATGGTATAAAATAAACAAAAAAGAAAAAATGGAGATAGATAAAATTATGTCAAACAATGTATTAGACTTGTTTTGTGGAGCTGGCGGGTTGTCAAAAGGTTTTTATGATGCAGGATTTGATGTTTTATTAGGAGTGGATTTTGATGATGCAGCGTTAAAAACATTTAAAGAAAATCATGGATCAGCAGAAGCAATGAAATTAGATTTGTTTAATCATGATAATATAGAAAAAATAATAGAATTTTTAAATAAAAAAAATAAAAAGATAGATGTATTAGTAGGGGGCCCTCCTTGTCAAGGATTTTCAGTTGCAGGACCAAGAAATATGAATGATAAAAGAAATAGCTTATATGTCGCAATGGTAAAATTAGCAGAAAGGTTGCAACCTCAAGCTATTGTATTAGAAAATGTTCCAGGAATGCTACAGGTTAATGATGGAATTGGAGCAAAGAGAATAAAACAAGACTTTAAAGAAATTGGATACGATATGGTTCCAAAATTATTATATGCTCCTGATTATGGAGTTCCACAAATTAGAAAAAGGGTATTTTTTGTGGGATTAAAAAATCATAAGGAATTTAATTTCCCAAATCCGATTTTAAGCAAAGAAAAATATATTACTTGTAAAGAAGCTATTGGAGATTTACCTTCATTACAAACTAAAGAAGGAGAAATAATTTATGGAGATGAAATTCAATCATATATTACAAAGCCCCAAAACAAATATCAGGAACTAATGAGAAAAAACTCTAAAAAAGTTTATAATCATATTGGAAGTATTCCAATAGAAAAAACAAAGAAGATGATTTCTCTTGTTCCAGAAGGAAAAAATTATAAAGCATTACCTGAAGAATATAGAGGTCTTTATAAATATCATGAAGCACTTACAAGATATCATAGCGATAAGCCATCTCTAACTATAAATACAGGTCATCGTTCGCATTTTCATTATAAATATAATAGGATTCCAACAGTTAGAGAAAGTGCGAGATTACAATCTTTTCCTGACGATTTTATATTTTATGGTAATAAATCACAACAGTATAAACAAGTGGGAAATGCTGTTCCACCATTATTAGGATATGCAGTTGCATCTGAACTAGAAAAGTATTTGGAAAATGGAGATGTATAGAATGCAAGAAATAAAAATGATAGATTTGTTTGCAGGATGTGGAGGGTTGACTGAAGGATTTATGCAAACAGGTAAATATAAAGAAGTGGCGGCTGTAGAATGGTTAAAGCCACAGATAGATACATTAAGAAATAGATTAGAAACGAAATGGAATGAAAAAGATGCTTCAGAAAGGGTAATGCAATTCGATATACAAAGAGATAAAGAATTGTTTGAAGGATGGAATGATGATGATGAATTTGGACAAGGAAGGGGATTGGATTATTTTGTTAATAATGCTCAAGGAATAGATATTATTATAGGTGGTCCACCTTGCCAAGCATATTCTGTTGCTGGTAGAGTAAGAGATGAAAATGGGATGAAAGGGGATTATAGAAATTATTTGTTTGAACATTATTTGAAAGCAGTTGATAAATATAGACCAAAATTATTTGTGTTTGAAAATGTTCCAGGCATATTAAGTGCATCACCAAATGGAGTACCGATTAAAGATATAATAAAAAAAGAATTCAATAATATAGGGTTTGAAATATTAGATAATTTAAAAGATGCGGTGGTAGATGCAAGTGAATATGGAGTACCGCAAAATCGAAATAGAGTTATAATTGTAGGATTAAATAAAGAGTACTTTAAGGATTGTCAAAAAACATTAAAAAAGTTTTATGATGAAATATTACCAAAGAGAAAAGTTATAAAGAAAGTAACTGTTAAAGAAGCCATAGGTGATTTACCCAAATGTATGCCAATTTTTGATGAAAAAAATCATAAAAAAAGAAAATCCCATAATATACCTGAATGTAATATTACGTGGCATATACCAAGATATGCTAATTTAAGGGATATGGATACATTTAAAGTTTTAGCAGAAGATATTGCTTCAGGAAGAAATGAATACAATAGTAAAAAAATAAGTGAATTATATGAAGAAAAGATTGGTTCAAAATCTCCAATACATAGATATCATGTATTATCACCAGACGAGCCAAGTACTACAATTATTGCTCATTTATATAAAGATGGAAATAGATTTATTCATTATGACCCAGAACAACAAAGAACCATTACAGTAAGAGAAGCTGCTAGATTACAGTCTTTTCCAGATGATTTTGACTTTGTAGGAAGTAGAGGAAATGCATATCAAATGATTGGGAATGCAGTGCCACCAAAGTTGGCAAATGCTGTTGCAGAGTCAGTATATGAATTGTTAAAGGAGGAAGAAAATGTTTCACTATCTGTTTACAAACGATTTACGAATATCTAATCTAGAAAGTGTTTTAATAGAAGCTGGAAGATGTTTCGTTGAAAATAAAGTACCAAGTGCATACGAAGATAAAAATGCAAATAATAATATGAATACATTAGGATTTTATTTTAATTTAACAAAGGAAAGTAATTGTGCTAAATTGTGTTCAAATGGAAAAATTAGACCAGTTGTATTAAATTTTATAAAAAAATTCCAATTTCCTAATCCTAGAACAACAGAATCGCTTAATGAAGCTATTAATGATGGAATTTTAATTGCTCCAATGAGAATTATTATACAAGCTTTGTATTTTATGAATATGATAAATAAAGAAGAAGCATATTTAACCGATAAGGAAATTGCTGATTACATATTTTTTAATGATGAAATAGCTAAAAATCCAAATCCTAATATATTTAATTTGGTTAATAAAATTATAAGTGAAAGAAATAATGAGAAAAGTGAAGCAATAGAAGATGATGAAATACTTGAACAAAAAGGGATTTATTGGAAGCAATGTAAAAGACAAATAAGAGAAATGGTAAAAATTTTGTGTTGGTCTGGATGTGTAATTAGAGATGAACAATCACATATTAGAATTCATCATGATAATCTAAGTACAGAAGATAAAGCAGAACTTTTTGAAATTTTATCATATTCAAATTATTGGTACCCTGAAAAAAATACAACTGCAAATGAAAATAAAGAGTCTTATCAAAGATATATGGATATAAAAAAAGAAAATGAAAATGAAATTTTAGATATTGAATATTTATTGAGTTTAAAGAATCAAGATTTTGCTTTTGAAACGATTAATATATTAAAAGAATATGTTGATGAAGAATTACTAAGAATTTTATGTTCTTCTGACGAATCAAAGAAATATACTAAACATTTTCGTGCTATATTAATTGATGTAACTGAAAATATAGAAAATAACATTGAATATTATAAAGATGAAATTGCTGCAAGATATTACAAAGAACCAATAGATATTAATAATAGAAAATATATAATATCTAATGATTGGTATTATAAAACTCATAAAGATTTAGATAATCGAACACCGTATTTAGAATTTATTAAGAAAGTGATAAATAATGCAATAAAACCATATACTAAAGAGGATTTTTTAAATGAAGTATATATGGATGAAAATGAGTATGAAGAGTTGAGAGATCTTTTATTATTTAAGAAGAATATAATACTTGAAGGAGCTCCTGGAGTTGGAAAGACTTTTATGGCTAAGAGATTAGCATATTCAATAATAGGTGTAGCTAATAAAGAACAAATTAAGGAACAAGTAATGTCTATTCAATTTCATCAAAGCTATTCTTATGAAGAATTTATCGAAGGAATAATGCTATCTGCAGATGGAGGATTCAGACAGAAAGATGGAATATTTAAAGAGTTTTGTAATAGGGCAATTAGAAATCCAAATAAAAAATACTTTTTTATAATAGATGAAATAAATAGAGGGAATATTAGCAAAATATTTGGAGAACTTATGGTACTTATAGAAAATGATAAAAGAGGTCAAGAAATGGTCTTAACATATTCAAATAAATATTTTAAAGTTCCTGAAAATGTATATATTATAGGAATGATGAACACTGCTGATAGATCATTAGCACTTATGGACTATGCTTTAAGGAGAAGATTTGACTTTTATCCAGTATTGCCAGCATTTGAAAATCCTAACTTTATAGAATACATTAAAAGCTTCAACTCAAAACCATTTGAGAAACTAATTGAAGTTGTAAAAAAATTAAATGAAGCAATATGTAAGGATGAAGCTTTAGGTAGTGGATTTATGATTGGACATAGCTATTTCTGTAATTTACAATTTTATATTGTAGACATAAATTTAAAATTAAAACAAATTATTAAATATTCTATTATTCCATTAATAAAAGAGTACTGGTATGATGATGAAAGTAATAAGGTAGAATTATGGGAAAAAGAATTATATGGAGCAATAAATGAGTAGAGATTATAGAGTAAGTAATATTTATTATATGCTAGCTTATGCATTTGATAATAATAATTTAATTGAAAAAAAGAATCAGAATATTAATGTTGAAGAATTTGACAATGTATATGATTTATTATCAGTCATTTTATGTATACTGTTAAATAGATTAATAAAAAGAGGGATAGCAAAGGAATATGTTGCGGTAACAAATGAAACTTTATTAATTAAAGGGAAAATAAATATTACACAGACATTAAAGAATAGGGCAAGAGGAAAGATAAATGTAATATGTGAATATGATGAGTTTTCATCTAATAATTATTTAAATAGTATTATAAAAACAACAGTTTTTTATTTAATAAAATCAAGTAAAGTTGACAAAGAAACTAAGAAAGCACTAAAAAAGTTATACTCTTTTTTACAAAATATAGATTTATTAGATTTTAAAACAATTGAATGGAAAAAGATTAAACTAAATAAGAATAATAAATATTATAAATTTATAATAAATATATGCTATATGATTCAAAAAGGGATGATTTTGACAGAAGATGATGGAAATTTAGATTTAAAAGATTTTACAGATAAACAATCTTTAAATGTATTATTTGAAAAATTCGTTAGAGAATATTTGAGAAAACATTTTCCTGAATTAAATGCAAAATCTGAGCAAATGTCTTGGAAGATTGATGATAATTATATGATAGATTTTATTCCCAAAATGGTAACTGATATTACTTTAAGATATAAGAATAAAGTTCTTATAATAGATACAAAATTTTATGGAAAAATAGTAAATGATAAAGGTTTTAATGGATTTGATACAAAAAAAATAAACAGAGATAATTGGAATCAGATAAATGCTTATGTTGCCAATGAAGCATATAAAAATGATAAAATAGTAAGTGGAATGTTATTATATGCTAGAACGGATGAAGAAATATCCCCAGATGTTGAAACATCTGTAATGGGAAATAAAATATCAATAAAGACATTAGATATGAGGAATAAGTTTAGTGAAATAGCCGAACAACTAGAAATCATTGTAAATAAATTCAAAGAATGAATAAAAAAGTATTTATTTGTAGTTCGAACTTTATGTTAAAGATATGTAAAACTAATTAAAAAATATACGAAAAGTAAAACAACACTTTTTGTATATTTTTCACTTTCTTACATGTCTCGATAAACTTTGCAAAAAATTGTGATAGGATCCATAAAACTAAAGAAAAATTTCCGAACTACCAAAGAAGGAAAAATAATAATGAATTATGGGGGAAAATGAATATATCACAAAATAGATTTAAAAATATAAATAAATATACTAAACACACAAATTACTTATAAATAGTTAATTGTGTGTTTTTAACTTTAATGATAACCCCCAGCTATGGAAAAAAACGTAGGTTTAATATTGATGTTGGCAGTGTTGAAATTCGTGAGGGAGATGCAAAGAAACAGTTAGAAATTGATTTTGTAGTCAATAAAGGAAATAATAAAATTTATATTCAGTCAGCATTAGAATTGAAAACAGGAGAAAAAGTTAAGCAAGAGCAAAAATCATTATTAAATGTAAATGATTTCTTTAAAAAAATAATAATAGTTGATGATAAATTCTCAAAAATCTTAGTTAAATTCTCATAACCCGAAGATCTATAGTCAAAGTCTTATCCATGCAATTGCTAGTAATAAAATAAAAATCTACAAAAAAGATCAAATAAAAATAAGTGTTTCTATAAAAAACACCTATTTTTTTGTTAAATTTGTAAAAAAATACAAAAAAATACAAAAAAATATAAAAATCTACTTTATTTTTATAAATAATATATGTATAATATAAAAAGACAAAAGAAGAAGGGAAGAAATTAGAAAAATGAATATACAATATATTAACAAAGAACCGAGTAAAATGGAAATATATGAGATAATGGATTCAATTCAAACAGAAATAGAAGAGGATTTTGAAATGAGTGTATTTGAAACAAGCGATGATGTAATTACTTCAGTTTGTGCATATCATTTTGATAGAATAGTTGGAATGGGAAGAGTAATCAAAGAAGAAGATACATTATATATACAAGACATAATAATAAAATCAGAGTATAAAGGAGAAGAAATTGAAAACAATATAATTGTAAACTTATTTAAACAGATTAATGAATTGAAGAGATTTAGCTCAAGTATACAAAGATGCTTACAGATTGAAGAATCAGAAGAAAATTTTTTAAATAAATTTAGTTTCTTGACAAAAGAGAAACAAGAGTTAGGAGCATAGTAGGTAAATTCACACGGTTTTAGATGTCTTTTTTGATGCCATGTGAATTTTTTTTATAATATAAATATAATTCTAATTATTTATTATACTAATTATTATGAAATACAAAAATAAATATATAAAGGGAGAAATTGGATGAAAAAAGAAATTCTTACAGATGCAATTGAACTTATAACAAAAGACTGTAAAGATAATGTTAATAAAACTAAAAATTATGATGAATATTTAAATGCAATGACAGAAAAGGAATTGGATAATATTATAACTTTATATTCAAGTATGCAATATGATGAAGAAGAGCTAGATTTAATGTATGGTATATTAAAGGAAAATAGCAAAGATAGAAAAATTGCTTTTTTATTAAAGAACTTGAACAAGATAGTAGAATTAGAAATAGAAGTTTTCATGGAAGCTTTAATAAATGATATAATGAAAATAATATACAATGATGGTTACATAGAATATACTATTGAAAGCTTGGAAATTTTTATAAACCATATAATTATATTAAGAAAGTTAGGTTTCATTTTTGTAAATATGCAAAATGGAAAAATAAAAATACATATGCCAAAAGAAGTATTAAAAGTAGCTCAAAGTAAAATTACATCTATGCAAATAAAAGGAATCGATGTAGAAAAAACGAATATAAATGAATTTATTAGAGGATTTTTAAATGCTTATGGCATGATATCAATAACAGAAGCATATATTCTAATTAGTAAATTATATAAGAATATATCTCCTGAAATATTTAATAGATACATTTTTTTCACAGCTAATATTCTGCACACACAATTTAAGGCAGATGACATTTACATGTATAATATTAATTTATTAGATGAAGAGATACCAGAGTTAGAGTATATACATTCTAAATTAGAATATAGTTTTTATTCATTAGACGAAATAAAATTGCTTGCGAGAAATGAATATTATACTAAATATATGCAATACAATGTTTTACAGGAGTTTGTAGAGAAGCATTTAAATGATGTTCCTATGTCTATGGTTAAACTTGAAATACTAGATTGGTATATTGTACTAGCACAGATGGATATAGAATATGCAGAAAGTTACATAGATAAAAAGATAAATGAATTAGAGATAAAAGAGAAATATAAGTTGCAAATGAAGGAATATATAAGAAAAGTTTATGAAATTTGCCCGAAATGGAAGCTAAAAGGTGCAATAAAACATAAAAAAAATAATGAGATAAAGATACTTGAATTTCCAGTATAATTTAAGTATTATAAGAAAAATTGTATATATTGTAGATAGCATATACAGTTTTTCTTTTTTTTCTTGTAAAAAACTAGTAATTATGGTATAATAGTTATGTAATTATATTGAGGTTTAAAGGAGATGATATTAATATGAATAGAAAGAAGATAATTATACCTCTTCTAATTATATTTATATTATTTATAAATATCTTAGCTTCTACAATATATGAAGGATTTATTTCATTTGCAGTAGATACAGAAGGGAAGTCCAATGTAGATGTTTCTGTTGATAGTACAGATTTAAATAATATAAAAATAACTATGGGAGGAAATTTTGATTCCAATATTGTTTCTATAAAATATACAGATGGAGGACGTGTAAGTAAGGATGAAGTTATTGATTATTTTAATAATTCAAGTAATCATATAGTAGATATAACAAACCAGAATCAAGGTGCTTCTCCTAATGTTCTAGCAGTAACTATAGAAAATGCGATCCAGGGTAAGGAATATACTATTTTAGTAGTTTTTGAAGACGGAACAGCACATATTGGATATGCTACTATTGGTGAGCGTACAAATGGAAGCATGAATATAGGATATGAATATGAAAGCTCAGTATTAACAATTAATGTTACAAGTGATCCAAATAATATTGTATTATTAAAAATAGCCAAATCTTCAGATATATCACAAATTAGTGATTTCGAGACAAAAGGAGAAGTTATATCAATTACACCATCTACAAATGTAACAGCTACATATGAAATTAAAGAAGAAGGAAGTTATAAAGTATATGCAAAAGATTCCGAGGGATATACTAGCATGAATGAAACGTCGTATTTAACATTAACTTCAACAAAGACAATAAAAATAGTTCATAAGAAAGATGATAGTAATGCGCTAGTAATAAAAGCAGAAGACTCAGAACATAAAATAATAGAAATGAAAATAATGTTATCAGATAGTGAAGTTTCGTTAGAGGAGATACAAAATAATGGAACAGCGATAAGTATAACTGCGGGGACAAAAGTTCAAGGAGAATATACTATTTCAGGAAATAATACATATGTGACTGTGTATGTAAAAGATGAATATGGTTATGCAGAAAAATATGGACAAACAATAAATTCAATTGAAGAAGATAACACAATAGTTGTTCCAGTGGACCCAGACCCAGAACCAACACCGGATCCAGATCCGACACCAGATCCGGATCCAGAACCAACACCAGATCCGGATCCAGAACCAACACCAGATCCGGATCCAGAACCAACACCAGATCCAGATCCGACACCAGATCCGGACCCAGAACCAACACCGAATCCAGATACGACACCAGACCCAGACCCAGAACCAGACTCAGACCAAACAGTAGATTCAACGCCAGATGATTCGCAAAGTGATATAGTAGTGCCAATCCCAGATGATAGTAATAATGGTACATCTGAAAATGGAAATGAAATAGGAGAGTTGAATTCAGAAGATAATACAAATACAAATTTAAATATAGAAGATGAAAGTAACAATGTAAATGATATTACAAATAACCAAACTAATATAAAAGATAATGAGCAAATTAATAGTAGTAATGATGAATCTTTACCGAAGACAGGTGTAGAAGATACAGGAATTATTTTAATAATAGTTACTTTACTAGGAATTGCTATAATATCATTTGTTAAATTTATTAGAATAAAATAAAAAAGAGGCAATTAGCCTCTTTTTATTGATTATATATTTCATTTAATTTAGTATTATAATAAGTTTTTGTGTTATTTTTAGTTACTATAATATAATTAGAATAAATTGACACTTGGCTATCACTATCAAAATTCATAGATTTTCCAGTTAATAGATTATATACACAAGTTTCTTTTGAATCTGAAAGTTTAGCTTTAACAAAAGTACTTTGGCTATATGAATCAACACTAGAAGCTTTAAAGCTAAATATAGATTTTTTATTCTTTAAATTAATTAATTCATAATTACCATCTTTCTTTGCAAGAACTAGTTCTTTTCTCGTTTTTGATTTAATAAATTTAAATATAGTTGGTGATAAAAATTCTATATCATCGTATTCACAAGATAATATAGTTTTATCTCCTTTCATAACTCCATGTTTATTGTTTGAAGTAAAAGATTTATATCCAGTTAGACTTTCTATTGCATAGGATGTTTCTTTAGATGGTTTTTCAGATAACATACTTTTGTTATTTAGATCATAGTATGAATAACGATTTGAATAATCTTTACTGCTATCATATATTTGAAGAATTTTGTTATCAATATCGTAATATGAAATTTCTACATCATCTGATGTCTCGTATACTATTTTATTTTTAGATAGGCATATTACAGTTTGTTGATCATCATCTGATGAAATTGTAAAAATATTGTCATCATCTACAAGTATTGATTTATCTGTATAATCATATACAATTTTACCATTTTTTAAATTAATAATAGCATATTTCTTATTATTTACATTTACTTTTGCATATTCTTCTCCTAATCTTTCATCAGCTTCAGAAATGGTGCAAGAGAAGAAATCTTCAGAATCTTCAAATTTATATGAATATATTTTTTTCCCTTTATTGTTTAGTACACCACCTTCTATTGCTTTATTATCTTTGTCATATTTTATGTAAGAAGAGTATCCTAAACCTTTATATGATACTTTTTCGTTATCATCTGTTAAAGCTTTGAAATTCTCATTATATAATGTTTCATCAGCAATATATAATCCATATTCTGAAATATATTTAATGGTTGTTAAAGATGATAATTTAATGTTTCCTTTTCTATCAATTACACAATTTTTATTAGAACCATCTTCTGTTAATTCGACAATTGCATAATCACCATAGAAAGGGTTTACTTGAGTATATTGAGCAGAAATTATTTCTTTTCCATTAGATGATGAAATATATCCATATAGGTCATTTTGTTTAACTGGTATAGGTTTATCTGGGTCAAAAGTTAAACCTATAACTTTGTCATCATTTATACGTCCTAAAGTAAAAAATAATGTAGTAATAATAAGCACAAGAATAACTATTGTAGCAATTATTATTGGCAAAAATTTTTTTACTTTTTGTTTTAGATTTTCATCCATAAACTTACCTCCTTCACAATATAAATTGTATATAATAATAAAATAAAAGTCAATTAAAAAATAATAGTAAAAAAAGTAAATAAAATAATAATATAATATATTAGTGTAATATATTGACTTTTGATATTTATAAATTATAAAATATTAAATAGGAGGTCATGATACTATATTTGTGAATATTGTTCATCACATGTAGAACCAATAAACTTAAAAATGTGGAAAATGTCTTCTTGCTTAAGAAGATTATAAATAAAATATTAATATTTTAGGAGGAAAAAATATGGGATTAATTAAAGCAGTAGTAGGTGCTATAGGAAGCACTTTTAAAGATCAATGGAAAGAAGCCATTAGATGTGAAGATTTAGGAAATGATATATTAATGATGAAAAAAACTTCTCCAACAGGAGTAATATCAAATAAAAGTACAGTTATAGTAGGTCCAGGACAATGTGCTATTATATATGATAATGGTAGAGTTATAGATGCTACAGCAGAAGAGGGAGTATATACATTTGATGATTCAAGTACACCATCTTTCTTTGCTGGACAATTTGGAGCAGTTTTTAAAGAGATGTGGCAAAGATTTACTTATAATGGTGCTACAGCGAAAGAACAAGCAGTATTTTTCTTTAATATTAAAGAAATTATTGATAATAAGTTTGGAACACTTGCACCAATACCATTCCAAGATTGGTCACATCCTATACCAAACCAAATGACAGGGGAAATGTTACCATTAAGAGTAGAAGTAAAATGTTTTGGAAAATATACATTTAAAATTTCTAATCCAGCATTATTTATGAATGAAATTTCTGGAACAGCAAATGTATACAGAAAGTCAGATTTAGTTGAACAAATGAGATCAGAAGTTATAGCTTCATTCCAAAATGTACTAAATGAATTAGGAAAGTCTAGTTATAAAATACCAGTATTAGAATTACCAAGTCAAACAGATGAAATAAAAGAATTAATGGATCAAAAAGTATTTGATGAACCTATTAGAAGAAGAGGTATATCTATACTTGGATTTGCTGTAGAATCAGTTACATTAGATGATGAATCTGAAAAGAAAATTGATAGTTATGAATTAAGTTCAAATTCATATATGCAACAAGGAACTTTAGTAGGAGCATATTCAAATGCAGTACAAGATGCAGCAAAAAATGCAAATGGAGCAGCAAATGGATTTATGGGAATTGGAATGATGAATATGTCTTCAGGAGGAGTAATAGGAGGTGCAACTACAGGTCCTTGGCAAAATACACAAAATAGTGCAATAAAAGAATCAGAAACAAAAAATGCTGAACCAGTAGAGGATAATTCTGTAAAATTAGATGTTTGGCAATGTCCAAATTGTAAAAAAGAAGTAAATGGAAAATTTTGTTCAGAATGCGGAACTAAAAAACCATCAGAAAAGTTTTGTTCAAACTGTGGAAAAAAAGTAAGTGATGATGCTAAATTCTGTACAGAGTGTGGAACTAAATTAGTATAAAAATAAATAAAAATTGTCAAAAATGACGTGGAAGTGTACAAACGGAGAAAAATTGCACTTCTGCGCTTTTTTTATGTAATAGTATATTTCTAGTATAGGTAAAATCTAACTAATAGAGCGATTTCATATCCCATTATATAAAAATAATTGTACACAATTTTTTTATGAAAATTAGCGCACGAATAATTAAATTTGAGATGTAAGAGAATTGATTAAGTATGAAATATAATTAAATCCTGCTATTGTTCTATTTTAATGAATAATATACAAAAAATAGAAAATAATAATATAAAATTTGATAGGAGGAAGAAAAATGGAAAAAGTTTTAAATAGTTTAAATTCATTACTTGCAGATCTGAATGTATTTTTTAGAAAATTACAAAATTATCATTGGAATGTTGAAGGAAAGGATTTTTTTATAGTCCATGAAAAATTAGAAGAATATTATGATAGCATATTTAAACAAATCGATGAAGTTGCAGAACATATATTAATACTTGGAGGACAACCTTTAGGGACTTTGAAAGATTATACTGAAATAACAAAGCTACAAGAAGCTGAAAATAAAAAGATAAAATCAAATGTAATTTTTGATAATATAATAAAAGATTTTTCAAGTATTTTAGCAGATGTAATGAATATAAAGAAAGAAGCAGACGAATTAAATCAATATGGGACATCAAGTTTAATGGATGAATATATATTAGAATATACAAAAATAATATGGATGTTGAAACAAAGTATGGAATAAAAATATAAATATGTAATATATATTATTAATAAATATATATTGGAGGATATTTATGATAAAAATGATTGACTTGCCATATCCAATGAACGCATTAGAGCCATATTATACAATGGAAACATTAGATTTACATTATAATATATTGTATAAAGGATATGTAGATAACTTTAATAAAACAGAAGATAAATTAAAAGATGTAAGAGAAACAAGTGATTATTCAAATATAAAATGTTTAGAAAAAAACTTAAGTTTTTTTGGTTCGGGAGTAATTTTGCATGAATTATTTTTTAAAAACATGGGACCCGCTATGCCAACAAGTCCAAATGTAGAATTTATGGAGCAGATAATAAAAGACTTTGGAAGTTTTGAAAAATTTAAAAAACAATTTTCTGAAGCTGCAAGTCAAGTAGAGGCCTCTGGGTGGTGTTTATTAGTTTGGACAAATAGGCTAAAAAGACTGAATATACTACAATGCGAAAAACACCAAAATTTAACACTTTGGGGATGTAAGCCAATACTTGTAATAGATATGTGGGAACATTCATATTATTTGCAATATAAAACTAAAAGACCAGAGTATATAAATGCTTTTTGGAATATTGTGAATTGGAATGAAGCAAATAAAAGATTTAATCAAATAAAAAGTGATGAATAAACAAAAAATACACTCTTTTCATAAAATAGAATAATCTAATTTATGAAAGGAGTGTTTTATTTGAAAAAAATATTTATTATTTTGCTTTGCATTATTCTTTCTTTGTTTATAATGATATATCCTAGTTTAGCAATAGAAGCTTCTAGCAGTATTATATATGAAGGAATAGATGTAAGCGAGTATCAAGGGTATATAGATTATAAAAAAGTAAAACAAGATGGAATACAAGTAGTGTATATAAGATCAAGTGAAGGTAATAATTACATAGATCCATATTTTGAAACTAATTATAAAAAGGCTAAAGAAAATGGACTATATATAGGATGTTATCATTATCTAACTGCAAGAAGCATAGAAGAAGCAAATGAGCAAGCTACATTTTTTGCATCATTAGTAAGTAAAAAAGGTATTGATTGCAAGCTAGCAATGGATTTTGAAAGTTTTGATAATTTAACAAATGAAGAAGTGAACCAAATATCTTTAATATTTTTAAATACAGTAAAGGAACTTACTGGAAAAGACGTTATAGTTTATAGTGATACATATAATGCTACAAATACTTTTGGTGGAGAGATAACAAATTTTCCTATTTGGATAGCTCAGTATGATGTAGAAAAGCCAAGTGATAATGGCAATTGGAGTAAATGGGAAGGGTTTCAATATACAGATGTAGGAATTATAAATGGAATTAATGGGTATGTGGATAGAGATAAATTTACGGAAAATATATTGCTAAATGATAAATCAGAAATACCAAATATAGATCCACCAGAGAAAACAGATACAACTAAGCAGATAGTGATATTATATGGAGACACTTTAAGTGGAATTGCTAAAAAATATAATACTACAGTAGAAAGATTAGTAGAACTTAATAATATATTAAATCCAAATTTGATATATGCGGGTGAGACATTAATAGTTCCAGAAAATAATAATGTAACTATAGGAAATGATATTATATATATAGTAAAAAAAGGAGATACGTTATGGAATATTGCTAGAGACTATAATGTAACAGTAAGACAAATTGTAAATCTAAATAATATAAAAAATCCTAATTTAATTTACATAGGTCAAAGATTAGTTATTCCAATAATATCTAATAATTCATATAATACTAACCATACCTTGTATAAAATAAGATATGGAGATACATTATATAGTATTGCACGAAGATATAATACATCTATTGCAAATATTGTTAGATTAAATAGAATAAAAAATCCAAACTTAATATATGTAGGAGAAACTATAAGAATATAGCAAGATGGTATTTTTGCAATTTTAACAAAAATCAATTCAAGTATTGACAATATTAACCAAATTAGAGTATAATAATGTGCGTACATAGGTAGGATTCAAAAAGACAAATCCTCCTTAAATATACATCCCATGTAAGGTGGTTCTTAAGATGCCGGAAGGAGGGGAATATTAATGTCAGAGGTTAAAGTTAATAATGGAAATATAGAAGATGCTCTAAAAAGGTTTAAAAGACAATGTGCTAGAAATGGAGTGTTACAAGAAGTTCGTAAAAGAGAACATTATGAAAAGCCTAGTGTAAAGAGAAAGAAAAAATCAGAGGCTGCAAGAAAAAGAAAATTCTAAAATAATAAATATAGGCATTTCCAAAAGGAAATGTCTTTTTTAAAATTAAATAAGATATTAGGAGAAAACAATATTTTATTTTTAGAATATATAAATAAAAATAAGAAAGGAAGGATATTATGCTTAAAGAAAAACTATTAGAAGACTTAAAAAATTCGATGAAGGAGAAGAACGTTCTTAGAAAAAATGTAATACAAATGGTAAGAGCTGCAATATTACAAATAGAAAAAGATAAAAATATAGAACTAGATGATCAAAAAATATTAGAAGTTATTGCAAAAGAATGTAAAAAAAGAAAAGATTCATTATCAGATTACGAAAAAGCAGAAAGAGAAGATTTAATAAATCAGATTAAACAAGAAATCGAAATATTAGATGAATATTTACCAAAACAAATGTCAGAAGAGGAATTAACTAAAGTATTAGAAGAAATAATAAAGGATTTAAATGCAACAAGTATGAAGGATATGGGTAAAGTAATGAAAGAAGCAAAAGAAAAAATAGGTTTAGCAGCGGATGGAAAAACAATAAATGAAGTTGTTAAAAAAATATTGGGGTAATAATATATGAAAGAAAAACTAAAGAAGATAGTTAATATTGATTTTTTTGCTATTTGTATATTTTTTATTATATTGCTTAGTAATGTATTTTATGTTGGTTTTGGAGCAGTAGATGAATTGTGGAATTTTTCTAATATATATTAAATGTGCAATGGCTATACAATTTATAAAGTTCTAAATGTAATTATTACACCTTTATTTTTTTATTTAGGAGAAGTTATTTTTAAATTAATTGGACCAAATTACTTGTCCTTTAGAATATACAATTTAGTGATATATTTTGCATTACTTTATTTAATATACAATATTTTTAAAACTTTAAAAATAGAAAAAATAAGTTCTATAATGTACACATTAATTATATATATGTTTGTATATATAACTATAAGAGCAGGGGCAAATTATAACTGTTTAGCGATATTACTTTATTTATTAGGAGTTTTTATAGTATTAAAATTAGATAAAAATAAATGGTTCTTACCATATTTACAAGGGGTAATTGCTTTTATTATTCTTATTACAAAACAAAATATAGGGGTATATTATTTAATAGCATATTTTATTATGCAAATATTCATAGCTTATAATAATAAAAATATAAAAAAAGAAATAATATTTTTTGTAAAACAAATTATAACATTTATAATATTATCTATAATATTTTTAATAGTTTTAATTCTTAATGATAATTTAGATAATTTTGTAAATATATGCATATTAGGAATTAGCGAATTTACTTCTAATAATATAGCTGTAGCAATTCCAGCTATTACAATGTTAAGTGTTGTAGGAATAAGTATAGTTGTAAGTATTATTTTAATAAAATTAAAAAACATAGATAATGAAGTGAAAATAAATAATATAAAAATGTTACCATTTGTTATAATGTGTATACCAATAGCATTTCCAATTTTTAATAGATATCATGTATATTTATTGTCTATATTAGGAGTTATACTCTTAATATACAATTTGCATATATTAATTGTTAAAGAAATAATAGGCAAAAAAATAATAAGGAAAATTTATATTATTATGATTATCATTATAACTATATATTATGCCATATTTCTGATTTTAAATAATATTAAATATTATAAAAATTTAGATACATATATTGATCCTTATTATGGTTCTATGATTTCAAATGAACAAATAGATAATATTAATAATATT
>ENA-ORLW01000699-ORLW01000699.1-human-gut-metagenome-genome-assembly--contig:-NODE-699-length-44945-cov-27.205046_pt1 | contig 44945 bp, 42 predicted proteins | sample MGYA00243017_ERZ508829 | MGnify/ENA primary metagenome ERZ508829 (study PRJEB26277, sample SAMN04329776) | human gut metagenome | biome: human-associated habitat | host: Homo sapiens | place: USA...
TACTACAGAGAAGTAAAAGACAAAAACAGAGTTTACTATGAGTTCTATCATCTGGACGGAACAGAGAATGTTCCAGAAGATTATAAGGAAATATCCTTTGTCTGCTTAAGACCGGATGGAAGTTTGGAACTGCCAAGCACGTTAGGAATTGTTTGCAGGAAGATTGCTCAGAAACTGGATGGATTTGAAGGATTTCATTTTCACCAGTTGCGACACACCTACACAAGCAACCTTCTGGCAAATGGAGCAGCACCAAAGGATGTGCAGGAACTGTTAGGGCACTCAGATGTCAGTACCACCATGAATGTCTATGCACACTCTACAAGAAAAGCCAAGCGGGAATCTGCAAGGTTACTTGATAAAGTGGCAGGCAATGACTAAATAAAACTTTCCCTTATTTCCCTTACGATTATCTCATAAGGGCAAAAATAAGGGAAAATACATATCGTTTCGCTAATGCACAGGCTGGAAAGCCTGTAAAATAGGGAAAGTTAGAAATATATTTCGGCAAACTTGAATTTGTAATTACATTCCATACATATTGGCATTCTTTACAAGTACTTTATCACCCTTTTCTAATTGTTCCTTGGAAATTCCTCGTAACCCAAGTCCAACATGCTCTGTTTTATATCCACAACCATTTGCTTTTCGTTCTTTTGTATGTACATCGACAGTAGTAATTCTGGTTTCTAAGATATCTCCATTTGCTTTATAAATACATGCATTTTCCCCTTCTCTGCACATCCCTGTTAATATGTTTCCTGTGGCAACTGTTCCAACTCCCATAATTGTAAATATATCATCAATAATCAATTCAAAATCTTCTTTTAAACACGATGGAACATCTAATCTGCTCATGTATTCTGTTTCTCGTTCTTTTTTGCTTTTACCAAATAATCCCATGGTATTCCTCCTTTAAAACTTCCGATTTGTATTTCTGTTTGTTTTAAAAATGGGCAATCCCGATTGGAATTGCCCACTCTTTGTACTAATTATGCGATTTTTTCTTGCTTGCACCGATTTCTGCATCAATTGATGTAAGTTTGATGTAAATCGCTGTTTTTTTAGTTTTTTATCAAATGAAGTACGTCCCGTCTATTTGGTAAAACGGTACATCTTTACATCATCTTAATAGAGCTTTGCACCTGCCGGAATGTGGTCATCTACCATCAGAAGATGAAGCTTTTCTTCGCCTTCTTCTTCATGAATAGCACTGAGGAGCATACCGCAAGAGTCAATGCCCATCATAGCTCTCGGTGGAAGATTTGTGATAGCGATAAGAGTCTTTCCAACCAGTTCCTCCGGCTCATAAAAGCTATGAATACCGCTTAAAATGGTTCTGTCTGTGCCTGTTCCGTCATCAAGAGTAAACTGTAACAGTTTCTTTGACTTCGGTACTGCAACACACTCTTTAACCTTTACTGCACGGAAATCTGACTTGCTGAATGTATCAAAGTCTACCATTTCCTCAAACAAAGGCTCAATCTTTACTTTAGAAAAATCAATCTTTTCAGACTCAGTTTTTACATTTTTTTCAGGTGCTTCAGAAGCTGTATTATTTACATCATTTTTCTTATTTACACCATCTAAGGATTTCATTGTCGGGATTTCACATCAATTTAATTTACATTGACGCTTTTTCCTTTAATAAAGCCCTTTTCGGCTCATCAACATCGTTATAATAACACTTCTTTGTTGATTACGCCACTAAAATTTGTCGTACTTTTGTCGTATGGCACACATTTTGTCGTACTCAGTCAGTCCCAGTAGGACTCTTTCCTAAAATACATCTAACTTGTGTGCTAAATTTTGAATTGCTTCTTGCTTTTTGGTATCGGTAACTTCCGCATAAATATCCATCGTCGTTTCGATGTTTGCGTGTCCCATAATGGACTGAATTACCTTTAAGTTTGTTTCATTCTCGCAAAACCTTGAGCAAAAGGTATGTCGCAAATGATGACATGAGAAATGTGGTATTATCACAGGCTCACGATGTTCTTTGAAAGCCTTCACCACTTCTTCTGCATTGTACGCTTCATATATACGCTTGATTGCCCGATTGACTGCTTGCGGATTATGGACATTCCCAAAACGATTCATGAAGATAAATCCTTTCATTCCATCAATTTCGGTTTCATTAAACCCGTTCTCCTTTTGATCTTCCCACTCCGTCTGGAGCGCATCATAAACAGTATCCATCATCGGAATAATGCGTATACCTGCTTCTGTCTTTGGAAGGGATACCGCAAACGAACACATAGGGTGGTCTTTATATTCTCTGCTGTAATAGACTAAGCTATGATTGATATTGATCATTCGCTTATCAAAGTCCACATCTTCCCACCTGATTCCGATTGTTTCTCCAATGCGACACCCTGTTCCCAACAGGAACTTAAAAAATGGTGCCCAATGATAAAATGTAAGACTGTTTTCTACATAGTTGATAAAAGCTCTCTGCTGTTCTATCGTCAAAGCGTGTCTTACACCATGATTTTTGCCTGGCTGCTTTTTAATCTGCGCCATAACTCCATCGCTCGGATTAACTCGAATAATGTTATCACGCACTGCAAGCTGAAATGTCGGGTGCAGAACTGTATGAATTGTTTCCAGCGTATTTATCTGCATTTCCTTTTCCTTCAGTAAGTGCTGGTAAAACTGCAACACATCTGAATACTTCACAGAAGCGATTTTCTTCTTTCCAAATCCATCTCTGATAAAGCGGTCATACATATACTTGTAATTTCTCATAGTCGTTCCTCTAAGTTCTGACTTCGTAGAAATATATCTGTCAAAAACAAAGTTGACTGTCGAATTACCCGCCGCATACGCATCCAATCCGTCCAGTTGATCTTTAATCAACTTTTCTTCCCTCTGCCGCAGCTCCATGATGTCCTTAGAATAAATGCTCCGGCGTTTTCCCTCCGGATCAGTATATGTATAAACATACTTACCATCACAGCTACGCTGCGTTTCGCCTTTTCTTAAAACCCTTCCTTTGTTATCCTTTCTTGATTCCGCCATCTCGTCTCCTTTCTCAAGGAAAGAGATTTCGTACTAACTACTCAAAGGTTTTTCCATTGCATATTGCAAATCAATACCTTTTTGTAGCACCTGCGTTATGGTCATGTCATGTTTGGACGCATATTCTCTAAGTTTTGCGGCTTCTTCCTCTGTCAGTTTCAATCCTATTAAAGTCTTTTTAGGATTTTCCGACTTCGGTCTACCTGTTCTCGCCACAACATACACCTCCATCCATTTCATATTTATTATACTTTCAGTTAAACCAAAAGTCAACACATTTTTGGTTATACGAAAAATCTTTCTCAAAACTCCAACTACCTATTGCACACGAAATGACTCCAGATATTGGTCAAACACATCAAGGTCAACCAGTACCATTCTGTCTATCTTCAAAATAGCACCTGCGTCTTTCGCAAGAGTCTGAAACTTATTCATTCCCATGCTATACATTTCTGCTCCTTCCTTATATCTGACTAATCTTTTCTTGTTAATTGCCTTTGGTATTCTTTGCATTAATAAGTCCTCCTTAAATTAAGCACACAGTTTTATCTGCTTATAAACAAACAGAATGTACTTCTACTTATTTATAAACAGATAAAAACTGCATTACAGGTGGCAGGTCATTACTCTGCCCACATCGGTCTTGCACCGTCATTCAAATTGACCGGATCTCTCCGGAAGTATCATTATCACAGATATGCTTCATCGCCCTGTGTAACTGCTACACATTTTGCCAAATTCTTCTCGCTCCATACCTTTGCTTCAATGTAGTGTTTCAACATTTCCTCACGTTCACTCAAAAAGAGCAGGTATCTCTTGGCGAACCTGCCTAGTGGCTCTGCATATCCTCACGTCCTGTATGCAATCAATATTCAGTTGTCAAGGTACATGGTGCATACGCACCGATCAGCGAATGGAAAGGGACACCGCTGACCGACTGCTATGCAACTTCAAAAGCCAATATTTTTGTAATCAGCTTTGTTTCTAATCTGCGACGCAAAGTTTCATCAACACAGTAATGCGGATTCCCGCACTCATCATAGAGCTTTCTTGTAGACAGAGCTGCAATATACCCCTCATAATGTTTCAAAACCTCATTGATTGCTTCCACATCGCCGGAAGCTGCTGCCGCAATGATATGGTAAGGCAGCAACTTTGAACATTTACTTGATTTCTCCATTCCTGATTCCCTCCATAATCTTTTTTAACGCCTGGAGTGAGCTTACCCGGTGATGATGAATGGTACTTCTGACAAGGTTCATGTGCTTTGCAATCTCCGTATCTGTCATATCCAGAAAAAAAGACAGCAAAATAACATTCCGCTTCTTTTCCGGCAGATACTTCAATGCTTCACTGATCAGCTCGTCCTTTACCTCAATATCATAATCAAGGACACGAAATACCTCTGATTCTGCTATGTAATCATCCTCAGTATTCAACCGACTCAACTCCTCCTGCGTTAGTTCCGAGAAAGAAACTTCATGCTTTTGCCGATAGCTTCTTGCCCGTTCATAGTCAATCATTTCATTCTTTAACAGGGTTTTACAAAAGCTGTCAAACTGTTTCCTTATTCTTAACTGCTTTTCGGAAGAAGATTGCTCCATAAGAGTTCACCTCCTTCCGCACCCATTTGGAACAGAGTGAAATATCTCCCTTTCACTCCGTAGCACGAATGGAAATATGAACAGCGTCGAAAAATCGACAACTTTTTGAAAAAATTTTTTTGTATATAAAAAACGCCCTTGCAGGTACATACCCACAGGACGCTTCCTATATCTGATATTAAATTTTTACCACATAGCACAAGTGCGTATAGTGCACTTTCAATGATATACTTTGCCGCATCTGCTGAGATGCGACCTATAAAATTACCTTTCCACGCAAAATGCCGGACAGGTTCCTAATAACATAAAAATATCCTCTAAACTGTTCAGAACACATAACTCTCCCAAACATATTCAAAGGATAAAACAACGTGAAAAAACCTTTGAATACTGCGTTTTTTTATATGCAATATCCAAAGTTCCTATATTTTATTAGTGCATTATATCCCTCTGTTAAAGTGTATTATTAGTGCATTTCCAAACCAAAACGTGCACTATACACTATACATGGAGGTGCATATATGGCTAAATCTAAGAAAATTGATAAAGACATGGGTTTTCGTCTTAAAAAGGCTAGACTGGATCAAAAGCTGACATACGATGAGTTATCAGAAATGTCCGGTGTTTCCTCAAGGTATATCAAGGAAATTGAAAATCATGGCAATATTCCAAGCCTTGAGAAATTGGGGCAACTGATTCGTGCTTTACATATCTCCGCTGATCCTTTCTTTTATCCGGCAGCTCCAACTGACAATTTGGATTATCAAAGGCTGCTGGTCTATCTCTCACAATGTACAGAAGAACAGATAACAACGATTCTTGCCATTGTGGAAGCCTATCTTCGGACATATAACAAACCCACAAATTAGAATAGCAGAATGATTTTGATTTTAACTTGATTGTTTCTGAATTATTCTGGAGAAAAACAGGGTGGAAGTTCCATGATCGGACGCTCCACCCTGCTTACTTATTTCATTATTGTATTCAATAACTCTTTTACCTTAACACTCTCTTTAACAATCCCAAGTCCAGCAAGTATCTGTACTGCATCTACGATACCCTGATAATAGGCTCTCTGTTGTTCCTGAAAGTGTGCATGATCTACAATATCCATATAGTTTTCTAAAAAATTTCTCTGCTCTGTAGAAAGGTCAGATAAGAATTTTTCATATTCCCGGTTTTCTTTTTTCAGTTCCTTATCCGCCTTCTTTGCTTCCTCCGTCTGTATGGAATACTCCCGTTCGCCTGCATCGCTTCGAAGCTCCTCAAAAACATCAGATAATCTTTCAAATACTTCATTCATTTTGTGTCCACCTTTCTCTAAATAAGTATTGCATTTTACAGGCAGTATTATCAATCCTAAAATTTCTTACAACAATATTTTTCCGCACTTCATCTTTAGAAGTATATTATCAAGATTATTCCGTAAAATCAATCATGTGGCACTTCATCTTTAGAAAGTTGGTGATGATATGAAAATTTACTGGAATAAAGAAAGCAATTCCAAAAATCTGATAGGTCAGAGAGTAAAGGAATTGCGAACTGAAAGGCAGCTATCGCAAAAAGCACTGGCAGAACAGCTCCAGCTTGCCGGATATGAATTTAGCGATTTGACTGTATTACGAATCGAACAAGGCACACGATTTGTGCCGGATTATGAAGTAGTTGCTCTTGCTGAATATTTCCAAGTATCATGTGAATATCTTTTAGGAGTTAAAAACGAAAAATAAGCAGTGATCTGTATTTCTTCATTTACAGACCACTGCTTAAATTTTTGTTAAAACGATAGCCCACACCCCATACCGTCTGTATATAGATTGGCTTGCTTGGGTTATCCTCTATCTTTTCCCGAATATTCCGAATATGGCTCATGACAATGTTGTAATCACCGGAATATGATTCTTTCCAGACAATATCATAAATCTGCTCCTTGCTGAACACTCTGCCTGGATTGTTGGCTAACAGATAAAGGATTTCAAACTCTGTAAATGTCAAATCTATTTCCTGTTTCTGTTTTCTTACCGAACGATTTATATCATCTATTTCTAATCCATTAAAACTCAAATTTGTTTTTGCATTTTCAATTACTTGAAATGCTCTTGCTCCCGTACTGACATAGGATATTATATGGTTGAGAATTTCTTCCTCTCTATCTTCAAATGTAAGTATTAACATTTTCCCATACAATCACCCCCTTATAACAAGATAGGCATCCATTCCCATTGGTTCATCCAATTTTAAGTTCAGAAATCACTTCAAAACATTATTGAGTGCTGAAAAAAATTGCTCTGAACCTTTATAGTAAAAGGTTAAATCTTCTTCTGACACACCACCACTTTTTATGGCATCTTTGCTAATAACTACCTTAACAATATCTGAATCCTTATATGTGGTATATTCCATGACTTTTTCATAAGTATTTTCTTTATCAGGTTGCACTCTAGTATGTGTCTTTTCCTGATACAACTCTATTACATATTCAGAAACCAGTTTTTCATCAAAGTTCTCGCATTCGGTCCATTCGTCCTCATCGAAAAAATCATCTACATCAGCTTGAGACTGTTGTTCTAATGTTATAACATCTGTGCTATTCTCATTTCGTATTTCGATACGGCACATCTTTTCTGTTTTGTTCCCACAACCTGTCAACAAACAAACTATTAATAATATTGTCAATAAATATGTCCTTTTTATCATTTTTTCTTCTTCCTCCTCCAATACTCTTCATTCATTGTTAATAGCCTATATGCTCGCCATATCCCCCATGTATAAATTGCAAAGCATCCACCTATTCCCTGTACTGCATCTCCTAACGCATACCATATATACTGCAAATCTTCTGGAACAGTCCAATAGAAATCTGGCAAAAACAGAAATCCTATTAAGAATACAAATGCGCCTCCTAATATCATTATCTTATACTTTTTCTTATTTTCCGCAAATGTCACTCTTAATCGTTTCAACACTTCGGCATCAAAGACCAATGGTTCTGTCCAAATCTTTTTATATGGATTGTCTGATATAACCATACTGATTATCAAAATAATAGCAACAATTATGATAAACGTACTAATCACATCACCAACGTTGTTATACATATTCATATAAGAAAACACACTAGACACACACGCCAGTAGAAAACAAATACCTATTTTTATAAACTTTGATTTTTGATGTGCCAGAAAGCTTTCTGCCAACTCATTACTGACATACCAACCTTTTTCTGATATATCCTCTCCCGGTTTTTCTTGTTCGTTTCCAACTAAATAGTCTAAGCTCACTTGATAAATCTGACTTAAACGTATGATTTTTTCCATCTCTGGATAACCATTATCATTCTCCCATCGGCTAACAGCCTGCCTTGATACACCTAACTGCTCTGCCAATTCCTCTTGAGATAGACCAGCCTCTTTTCTTCCTTTTTGTATTCTTTGCCCTAATGTCATATATCACTACTCCTTTCTCACTCAGCGTACCATTTTTATCTTGTGAAGACTATCAAAATACAGTTGCAACTAAGCAATTTTAAGTTGCAATAACTGTGATTACGGCTTCCATAATAAAATCAACTTACAAATTATACCATACAGTCTGTCATCAATCTATCGCTTATACCTCAAGGCACCTTTCTTACATTGGTTGCAATTATATACTTTCAATTTCGTTCCTTATTATTTTTAAGTTATTTATTATGTATCAATGGCTGCTTTTTCAACATCGCCTTCTGCGTCTTCCACACCTCATCCATAATTGCTTTCACTTCTGCCATTTCCTCTCCATAAACATTCCCGGTGCTGCTAATTCTCTTCTCAATCTGATTCAGATTTCCACTGATTTTTCCAAGTGTTTCATTGTATTGTCTTAAATAAGAATAATCCACATCATAAACAAATCCAAAGAGTATCAGTGTCCTAATGCAATCCGAAGCACTCTTCCGCTTGGACAGTTCCACCTTTCTGTCCAGGATTTATTTTTCATTATCGTTCAAATAAATTTTCAGTTCATTTTTTCTCGTTCTATTGGCTCTATCCTTTGCCATATCGTTCCATGTTCCTTTTGATCTGACAGGTATTCATCAGTGGAAGCATACTTGTGATTTCACATTCAATATTCTATTTCCTGACAAGTGATGAAAGATAGGTTCGTATGTTCTTTTCATCATCACATATTGCAATTCTTATCATGTTCCACCTCCTTTTTCTTTTCGTTTATTATATCGGAAATTATATAAAAAACTTCTAAAGCTAATAGCGCAAGTGGACAAAAACCTCATTAAATACAACCTGAACAGCCTGAATTTACCAATAACATTCTCTGTCTTGCCTGTTCCCTTTGTTCGTCACTTAACCTTCTCGGCTTACAATAACCATATAACAGGAAAAAGCAGATAGATTGCTATTTGCTCTTTCCATAAACTTTATAAACTTACTTCCTGACTCTTGGTCTTTGGTTTCTCTTGTTCTACCTTTTCCTCCGTTTAGAGTAATACTTCCCACACCACACAATCCTGCACCGAAAGCTCTGCTTACACTCATGCACACACTTCTTGCACTGGTCATTATACTGTATCCTGTTTTTGTCATTCAAAAAGAACACCCACAACCTTTTTTCACCTACATTAAAATACCGACACACCCTCCGGGAGTGTCGAAAACAACCATAGCAAGCACTGCCCATGTCATGACACATAGGCTGAAATTTACTTTTCATGCCGCAGGCATAACCCGTAAATTTCCATAGGGAAGTATCCCTAACCCTCTTATATTTTTTGAGCCACTTTTCACAGCAAAATCATTGACCTTCTTCTGCAATTTTGCTACAATTTTTCTTGGATAATTCTATCCAAAAATCGAATACACATTGAAACAAACTGTTGTAAAACATCGAACATTTTACAGCAGTTTTTTTGTACCCAAAAAAAGAAGGAGTTAGAGAAATGGCAAACAGAAAACGCACCAATCCTGTGCAATTTTATCTCGATGATGACGAACAGTATATCCTGGACGAGAAGTTCCGATTATCGGGAATGAAAAGCAAGTCCGCTTTCTTGCGAAAGCTCATTTTGTATGGCTATGTCTATGACGTAGATTACAGTTATTTAAGAAATTATAATACGGAGCTTGGACGTATCAGCTCAAATCTGAATCAGATTGCCAAGCGAATAAACAGCACCGGGAATATTTATCAGGAAGATATGGACGAAGTAAAGGAGTTGATGAATGAGGTATGGCGTACACAAAAATCCATGCTATCAAAGCAACCGTTGATAAAGCGATAGACTACATCTGCAACCCCGAAAAGACCGATGAAAAAATGTTCGTTTCCTCTTATGCCTGTTCTCCGGAAACCGCAGCTTATGACTTCAAATATACTCTCGACCACTGCCGGGAAAACAGTCCCAACAAAGCCTATCATCTGATACAGGCTTTTGCTCCGGGAGAGGTTGGTTTTGAAGAAGCACACCGCATTGGAAAGGAACTTGCAGATAAACTTTTAGAGGGGAAATATTCGTATATTGTAACCACCCATATTGATAAAGGACACGTTCATAATCACATCATTTTTTGCGCTGCTGACAACATCGAACATAACAAATATCACGACTGCAAACAGTCCTATTATCACATCCGGAAACTGAGTGATGAGCTGTGCAGGGAGCACAATCTTTCCGTCATCATTCCGGGTGATCAGCGTGGCAGAAAATACAAAGAATGGCAGTCTGATCAGAATGGTTCTGCATGGAAAACGCAGATCAGAAAGGACATCAATTTCTGTATCAAGTCGGCTTCCACTTATGAAGAATTTCTGCTTCTGATGAGAGCCAAAGGGTATGAAATCAAGGGGGAAACTTTTGAAGAAGGAGCTGCCAAATACATCTCATTCCGCCCTCTAGATAAAGAGCGTTTTGTGCGTGGCAGTGCGAAGTCTTTGGGTAAGGAATACACAAAGGAACGTATCAGGGAACGCATTGAAAGGAAACGGGAACGAAAGGCAGTGATTCCCAAAAGGGACTACTCTGCCCGCAGGCTCATTGACACCTCTGACGAAAAATTCAAAAGCAGTCCGGGACTGCAAAGGTGGGCTGCCATCGAGAATTTAAAGATTGCCGCACAGAGCTATAATGAGGTTGGTTCCCTTGCAGAACTGGAACACAAAATTGCAGTGAAAACCGAAGCCGGAAAGTCTGCAAAGCAGAGCGTGGTGGAACTGGAACACCGCATCAAAGACCTTGCGGAAATCATCAAATACGCACAGCAGTACAAAGACAACCGCTCCTATCATATCGGCTACAAAAAAGCCAAGAACCCTGACGCATATTTCCGCAGATACGAAAGCCAGATTATTCTTTATGGCGGCGCCAGACGTATGCTTGAACAGGCGGACATAAGCTTAAAGGGATTGAATGTCGATAAACTAAAAGCTGAGTATCAGAAACTGATGAAGCAGAAAAGCGAGCTGACTTCCACCTATAAAAATTGTGAAAAGGAAGTGCGTGAACTGAAACGGAAACAGGAAAATCTCAATCAGTATCTCGGACGGACACAGCCCGATCCGGCACAGGAACAGCAGGAAAAAAGTAAAAATCAGACTTTATAATAATACAAGGCAGATATCCAACACAGGACATCTGCCTTGATATTATTCATCTGAATCATCAAGTCTTTGTTCAATATTAAATCGTTCACGCTCTATCTCTTTCTTCAATTCTTCTTCTGTTGGCATATATAACTTATATTTTGAAGCATATAAATGATCATTCTCATTTAATACGGAATACTTAACCATTGTTTCATTTTTCTCCGAGCAAAGAACAATTCCAATCGTAGGATTATCTCCTTCCGTTTTAATGTTTTCCTCAAAGTATTTTACATAAAAATCAATTTGACCGATGTCCTGATATGTGAGCTTATGTGTTTTCAAGTCAATCAAAACAAAACACTTTAGAATGTAATTATAGAACACCAAGTCGATGTAGTAATGATCCCCATCTATAGTAATTCTTTTTTGTCTTGCTACAAAACAAAAGCCTTTTCCCAATTCAAGTAAAAAATTCTGCAAATTATCAATCAATCCCTGCTCCAGTTCATGCTCCAGGTATGTCTTATTTTCCTCTAAACCCAAAAACTCTAAAATATACGGATCTTTTAATAAATGCTTTGGTTCTGTATTAGGCTCCAGTGATTGGATTTCTCCCCTTACTTCTGCTTTTTTACCTTCGCTAGTGGCTAATATTCTCTCATAATAAAATGAATTTATCTGACGTTCTAACTGTCGTACACTCCATCCACATTCTACACATTCATTTTGATAATACTCTCTTTTTTCTTGTTCCTTTATACGCATAAGCAATCTGTAATGCGACCAACTCAATTCGGAACACACTGTGTTCCATTTTGGATAGACCTCATAAAACTGTCGCATATTACGCAAATTTCTTTCATCAAATCCTTGCCCAAATTCTTCACTTAACCTTACCGAAACATACTTTATCAGTTGTTTTCCATAAATAGAACCATCACCACTCATTGCTTCATGTAACTGTTTTCCTATCGTCCAATAAGCGGATACCATAGCAAAGTTAACCGTTGTAGCTACTTTCTCTCGTGCTTCTAATATTGCATTTCTTATATTTTCAAATTCTGGGAATTTATCTATATCATTTGTGATAATTTCGTTATTCTTTTTCATTGCTACCTCCCAAATAATACATTTCAAAAAACGGAACACACTGTGTTCCATTTTTAACATCGGAATATATGCATTAGAATTATACCCTACAAAACCATTTTTCTCAATCAATTTTATATGCCATATTTTTTGAGAAAATAAAAAAGCAGGCAGCCAGCAATACAGCCAACTGCCTATCTTTCCTACATATCTTCTGCCGCTTCCAGAGAAATTTCTGCAAATTCCTCATCGGTGATGCTCTGGAGCTTACCTAACACCTGCTCTCCAAGCTCCTCCATATCGCTGTCCTTTATGTGCGGCATTACCTGTCTGATCTGCCCAATCATATCCGTCCTGTCCTGTGTCTCAAACACACACATGAAATTGATTTCTTCTACTGTGAATTTACTCATCTTCTTACATCTCCCTCTGTGATTTTTTCTCGGTTTCCTTTTCCGGTGAAGTACGTTCCGCCTTATCCCTCTGCTCTATGACTGCCTTTTTCTCTGCCAACTTCTCTTTTATGGAAATTCTGCCTTTGATCTGCTCCTGTTCCTTTTTCTCCGCTCCATTGTTTAAGACATTATCAATCATGTTGTAATTTTGTTCTTCAAGCTCCTCCACCTTTGCAAGCGGCTTGTATTCTGCCAGCTTGTCAAGCAGCTCCTTCGCCCTTCTCGCAGTCTGAACCGCTTCGCTGTCATCAATCTCCACACCCTCTCCGAAAATGTCCGTTATACCCTCTCTGACGCCTTCAGAAATGACCGCATTGAGAAAGTCATTCAGATACCCGGTATTTCCGTTTCTGATGTCCTCAGTGATGTTAGCAACCTGTGCTTCCCTGTCCTCAACCGTATCCTGATACTGATAGGTATCATAATCGTAGGAAAACTGGTCTATCTGAGAAGCAAGGATAGCCGCCTGCCACTTCTCCAGTGAACCACGCACCTCAATGTCCGGTAACTTGTCAATCAGCTCCGCTATGACCTCGATTGCTTTCGGCTCGTCTGTTATGTCCGGTACATAATCCAAAACCTCCAGATCAATGACCTTGCCGGAGAGAATATCCATTTCCACGTCCTCATAACGCTCGGTTCCCTCGGTGTGTATGTTAATGCCGATACTCGGAATCCCATTCATGCGCTCCGGCGGTATGCTTTTCCACACAGCGATTGCTTCCTCCACGCTTGCGATATTCTCATGGAACTCTCCCAGACTGTGAAATTCGCCGCACTCTGCAACCGTTAAGGTAATGGTTTTCTCCGGTATGGCTTCCACAGCAGACGCTTTCTGCATTGCCTGTTTCTCTGCAAGATAGCTTTCCACTTCCGGAAGATAAGTTGCAAGTGTTCCGGTCTTGCCCTCTGTGATAGGATTGATGTCAACCTTTACCCCGCCAATCATAAGACCGTCCTCGTTAAAGACATTGAACAGATCATCTTCATGCTCCCTGCCCTTATACTCCACAACCACATCCAGATCGGAGCCTGCTTTCTCCAGACCTCTGCATCTGCTTCCGGACACCACCACATCCACAAGCTCAACATCTATCTCATACTCGTCAAGCTTGGATTGCAGATATGCCCATACCGTCTGCTCTATATCGTCCTGTGTCTGTCCGTTGATTCCGTTAAATAATTCCTCTGTCTTTGCCTTGAAATCAGCAACAACACTGTCTGCTTCCTCCCGGATACGCTCGCTTAACCGTTCACGCTCCACCGCTTCTGTTTTCTCCATAAGCTCCTCATAGTCCACCGGAATACGCTTATCCTGTTCCGACAGTCCAAAGTCCTCCAGAACGTCCTTTAACGCCGCATGAATGGAAATATCAGGATTATCATACACGCCACCGTCAACCAGCTTATAATCCGCATCAAAAACGGAATAATCATATCCCTCCGTACAGGTCTGTATGCTGACAAATTTATCTTTTATGGAAAATGCCATCTGCTCCGGCTCTTTCACCTCAAAATACGGATTGTCCCACTCCGTAATCGGTACATCTTCCTCGATGTGCTTCTGATTGGCAGTAGGCATTAACTTCTCCATCTTTCCCTGTTCATAGAGCGTATTGAACCGGCTCATATAAAGGGAAATATCATCAAGACCGCCTTGTTTTAATTGATGTTCAAAACGCTGCTTCACAAAGTCTTTCACTTCCTCCGGTGACATATCCCGGTGGACTCTTACTTTTTCGATACCGATACTGTCACTCAACGTCTGCAAATCGTCCATGAAGTGCTTACTTTCCTTTGCTTCACTGCTGTGGGTAAAATCAAGGGACAGGACGTTTTCGTTATTCCTTACATGGATTACATCAAACTCAATGCCATGCACACTGACACCAAAGGTTGTCCTTGCCTTGTCATCACTGTACTGCGCATCCTTGCCACGATAAGCCTGAAATGCTTCCATTGCTTCAGAAATACTGTCAAAACGCTCCAGCTTGCTCCTTTCCGGACTGTTCTCTGCCCATGTGCTTAAATCGGCAATGACATAGTAGGATACCTTGTCATTTTCAATGTCCATGTGCTTCTGAAGCTGTCTTGCTTCCATGATGCGCTCAAGCTGTGCCCTTCCGTTTAACATATAGGAACCGATGTTATTTTCCTTGTTGAAGGGCATATTCGCCATTTCCCGCTCTGCTTCATATAAGGCAGCCGCAGCTTCCTCATAGGTATCGTAATGCACTCCTGCAGGCGTGATGTCCTTGATCTGGTTCTGCAAATGCAAAAGTCTGAAATCCCCGTCCGCATACGGATCGTCAATGGCAAAGTAATTCTGTTCCAAGTCAAGCGTACCGACCTCACGCCATTCGTTGTAATTGACGAGAAACACTTCATTTTCCCTGTCCGGTTCATCGTTTGCGTGTTCCTGTGCTATCTCCGAAAGTATCTCTGTCGTTTCATCAATGACCGAAGTCTGTTCTTTTGTATGCTCTGCCATAAGCTCCTTTGTAAACTCCGGCACCTCCCTGTAACCAAAAGAATCCACATAATGGCTTGTGTTCTCTCCGTTCTGATGAAGCACCACCACATCACTGACAGAAAGGGAATGTCCCCGAAAATCTGCCGGGCGATCTATATTAAAGCGGGTGTAAATATCTTCAAGGCTTGTGCCCTCCTCTAACGGTGCGGTATAAAGCAGATCATAATTCTCCTTTGTGACCGCAATGCCCTTGCTTTCAAGATAGTCCATTCCCATAAAGTGAATGTCTCTTGCTTCCTCTATATCTTTGAGCTGATAAATGCCAAATCTGTCCTCACTGCCAAACAAAAGCTGTGCTTCCCTGTTTGCAGGGCTTTCCTCTAACTCCTGTTTCATACTCTTGTGTTCCAGATAGGCGCTCCAATCGTCCTTTTCCACACCGAAAATGCCCTCATGCTCCTTTAATTCTTCCGAATCTTCAATGAGCGTTTCGGAACCGTCCTCATGGAGCTGATACACAGCCACATCTTCCCCAAAAAGCTCTGTTGCCTTATCCTTTGTCAAAGGCAGCATTTCATTCCAGGAATAACCATACTCGTGCATCTCGGAAAGACCTATCATGCCATCCGGAAGGGCATCAATCTCCGCCTGTGCATCTATGACAGTAAGCGCTTCATTGACAGGCTGATTTTCTATCATGTATGCAAGTTTCTCCGCCAATTCTCTTGTCTTTTCCATGTCATCGAGCTTGTAATTGTAATTCACAATCAGATTTCTCTCATCATCCGTAAAGACCGTTGCCCCATGCTCCATGCGGTTGATAAGGTTCTCTGCCTGCTGTATGGCAGACAATTCCGTTGATGCACTCACGCCTATATCTGCATCGTATGCAAAATCAAAAAACTGCGGTGCGTGTTCATTCAGTCCGGCACTGGAACTAATCAAAGTCATTTCTGCCCCATGTTCTTTCAGATACGCATTATAATCTCCGTCCCACTCACTCTCATTAAGCAGAGCCATATCATAAAGCAGCTTTTTAACTTCGTCCGGGGACATATTTGTGATTTTGGAAATCTCCCATTCGCTTCCCATCGAACCGGAGAATTTTACCACTACATCTCCGGCAGCAACAGGCTCCATTGCTCTATCATAGATTGCCTTTCGTTCTTTCATATCCACAAGCTCCTCTGTGTCAGTATTGTAGCGGACATCAAGGTGGTATTCTCCAAATTCTTTTGTATTTTCGTTGGCAATCTCGGTAGTCCATGCCCCTTTACTCTCCAGATATGCTTGAATACTCAGCTTATCGTCCTCACTCATGGCTGAAAGAACGTCCATAAGTTCCTGTCTGTCCATGCCCATAACACTCACAAGACTGTATTTTGTCAGATCATCATTCTGTATCAGAAGTATACTCTCCTTATTCTGCTCCTGCTCCACTGCCCTGTCCTTCTGTAACTCTGCTAACCTGTCCTCAATGCCTGTGATCAGCTCCGAAGCGGTCTTTCGTATGGTATCAAGGGCAGATTTCAATTCTTTCATATCCCGGTCACTGCTCCATCCGGCGATATACCCAAAGGAATAGTCCGAGGTATCAATGCCGAAGTGCTGGCACACCGTATAGGCAACGCTCTCTGCTTCCACTTCCTGCGTGTTGCGGTCTTTGTCTAAGACCGCATCTATATCCTGATTCCGTTCCCGATCATGGAGCTTTGCGTGTGCCACCTCATGGATAGCGGTCTTTACGGTCTGACTCTGGCTCATGCCCTCCTGTATGGCAATCCTGTGGTCTGTGGTATGGAAATATCCCTTTACCTCCCCTTCTATATCTTCATAGGTAATGGGAACCGGGGAAACCTCCGTAAGTGCCTGCATAAAATCCTCGTAGTCCTCCACGCTTCCCGAAAGCTCATTTACCCCTATATCCGGCAACTCCTTTCCGTCCGTCTGTGACACGTCAAAGACCGGAACCACACGAAAGGCGGGTATCTTAATCTCTACTTCCTCCGTAATGGGCATTCCGTTCTTGTCAAGCATAATCTCTCCTGTTACCGGATCAAGTTTCTCCTGTTCTTCCTTAATCTTGTATGGTGCCGGGGCAAGAATACGGATACCCTTTTCCCCTTTCTTAACATGCCTGTCAAAATTTTTCTGCCAAGCCTTGAATCCGGCCACTAACGTAGCGTCAGGCTTTTGCATTGCGATTAACATGGTGTTGTTAAAGCTGTAATTATGAAATTTTGACATGGTATTCAGATAAGTCTTGTACTTCTCGCTTTCAAAAAGCTCCTTGATACCCTGCTCCAGCTTCTCTGTTATTTCCTGTACTTTCTGTTTTTCTGTTTTAGCGTCTGCCATAGTATTTCCTCCATCTGCTTATTTTTTTGCATGACAAAAGGCAGCCATTATTGACTGCCTTCGCATAACTACAATATTCACTTATAAACCTTTATCATTACTGCCCGTATTCGTTTTGATTTCTGCAATTTACTCCTGTCTCCTTTCTGCTCCTGTCGCTGTAAATGTATTTTACAAATAAAAAAGACAACCAAGATTTTGTTTCTTAATTGCCTGTTTCTATGCTATTAAATTTTTATTGAACCGGTAGCCGACTCCCCAAACAGTCTGTATATAGATTGGCTTGCTTGGGTTATCCTCTATCTTTTCCCGAATATTCCGGACATGGCTCATGACAATGTTGTAATCGCCGGAATAGGATTCCTTCCACACAATGTCATAAATCTGTTCCTTGCTGAACACTATTCCCGGATGCTTTGCAAGAAGCTTCAAGATTTCAAACTCGGTATATGTAAGCTCTATCTCCTGATTTTCCTGAATGATTACCCGTTGAACCTCATCAATCATAAGACCTTTGAAATTCAACAGATGATTATTCAAACCTGACATCTGAGTGATTTCATCTCTGGTATTTATCAACGACAATATGCGGTTCATCATATCATCCTCATTATCTTCAAATGTCAGAACTAGCATTTTCCCATACACATCACCTGCCTTATTACTTTTATCTACTGCTAAAGCTCTGGTCAATACAAAAGAATAATTCCTATATCCAACCAAACAATGTGGTACTTGCTATTTGATCTTTCTTATTTATTTTTCCTATATGCTATAAAGGAAATTATTTTTCCGGTTGTTCCAAACTGCTATCCTCTTAACAATTTGTTATTCTGCAACTCTATACCCTGTTTTTGACAACAGCTCTATTGCTTTTGAAAAATTTTTTGATTTTATTAAAACATAATCCGTATTAAACGTAGATATAGCAAAAATGCCTATATTATTTTCTGCCATCAGGCAAGATATTTTTAAAAGGATTCCGATTAAGGAAAAATCCAATGTTCCCTGTATTCTGAATGCCTTCCATTCATCATCTCTCTGTCCTCCTTGAGATATAGAATCGAAATCCTTTTCTGCAATTACTCTTAATCTGAACTTCTTTCCTTTTGCAAAAGGAGTGAATAAAGCCTTTCCCTCTTATTCACCCACTCATATTCATAATTTGTTTAAGAAATTACTGCATTCTTTCTCCTGTATGTATCATTATCTTTCTGGCTTAACTCCCCCTCAATCTGAGCCAGCTTTTTCTCCAATACCTTAACCTTTTCTTTGTCCCCCGCCGCAGCCTTTATCTGCTGTTCAAGCTGTTCCTTTTCCTCCTTGAGTTTCTCAATCTCTCTGTCAACATTATCTGTATTTGTCGTACATTTCTCTGCCTTTTTCGCTGGCTCCTCCTTTGGTTGAACATCTTTCGCCTTTGCGACTCTCTTAGGATCATCATACATTACTTTTGGATTACCATTTTCATCTTGCCCTAAACGATACAGACCACTTGGCTTGCTACCAGATTTTTCGTTACTAATATACTCGTCCTTTGGAACGGGAATACCTTCGTTTTTATCCTCCCCCCTTTGATCTTGTGAAGCTTCTTTTACTTTATCCTGCCCTGTCTGTACCCTATCTAAATACTCATTTTTGTAATCCTTATAATTACTGCTTATTTCCATTGACATAAAACGTCCTCCTTTTCTTTAATACACTATAATGTTTTTACAATCTCTTATTCGTCATTCATATATCTGTTTTTAACAGATTTGTTGTGAAATGCTTTCTGATTGTTGCGGAATGATTAAAAGAACACTTAAAACAAATATATCTCCATCTATTCTTACTTCCATTGCTCCATGATATTTTTCTGCAACTGCTTTTATGTTAGCAAGTCCTGTCCCACTGCGAATGCTCCCTCTCCCACTATGGCTATTAATTATTTCAATTAAAAGAAAATCACCTTGCACTTTTCCTGTTATGTGAATATATTTCTGATTATCATGGGGCACTCGGTTACAAGCTGAGATAGCGTTATCTAATGCATTAGAAAAAATAATACAAAAGTCAATATCAGCAATTCCACATGGATATGGAGAAATAAATGAACATTGTACTTCTATCTGATTGCTCTTAGCTATCCCTAACTTATTTCCAATTAAAATATCAAGTACAGGGTTATTTGTACTTACCGGAAATGACATATCTGCTGTTAAATTTTCCATATCACTCATATACTGCAATGCTGTATCTATATCGCCATTCTGTACCAATTCTTTGACAATAGATATATGATTTTTCACATCATGTCGAAATGCTTTTGTTTTCTCATAACGTACTTTTGCTTCTTCCACATACTGATTTAAAGAATGTTTTTCCAGTTCTAATAAAGATAGCTCTCTGCTCAATTTAAAACTATCCACTAATTTTTTATACGCAAACATGATGCAAAACAGACTGGCTATCCCCAATATCTGTATAAACAGTAATGGAAACGGACTTATGCTAGGTAAACTCCCATCTGCTTGTATCGTAATCGTATGTCCATAAATATTTGAACTAATATATTCACTTACCAAAAAAATCACTAAAGTCGGTATTAAAATCAGAAGAACATATTTTGCCCCAACGTTTTCATCATATGAAAAATTTTTATTTATGACCTGATAACACAAAACAGATGTAACAAGAGCTAAAATACTGCTCATTACCATAAATAAAACGCTAACCGCTTTAGGATTTTCCTGAAAAAACAAGGGAGATAAAATACACGAAATCGAATTAAAAACTCCATAGCATAAGTGCATTATTTCAATCATTACAACTGCATATAACCCGACAAATATATTGTATGTTCTACATATAAAAAATCCTCCTGCCATCAACAGCAGAACATATACCAATAATTCCATAATACTGCCGGTTGGAAAAAACATCATAATCGTCATTCCAAGAAAGGCAAACAATATATAATAAATAAACTTTACCTTTTTCTTAAGAAATCTGGTAAAGAAATGAAAAACCGTCAACATTTCAATGCTTCCCATAATATATACATTGAAAATATCTAATCCATCCATTCTTTCACACTCTCCGTTCCTTCATATATTTCAAAACAACACTTGAAAATTCCTTGCTCCGTAAGCGTGATACAGGTATCTGTTTGTCATTTATCATATACGCCATCCCATTTTTATAACTTTTCAGATGGCTCAAATTAATTAAATAACTTCTATGGCATTTAAAAAATCTCCCATCTAGTTTTGTTTCAAGATTTTCAATTCTGTCATAGTAATCAATAACTTCCTCCGTTTTTAGATGCAGATATATTTTTCTGTCTATAATTTCACAAAAAACAATGTCATCAAAGGCAATAATATTACTCTCGTATCCCTTTTGGACAAGCAAACTTGCGTCTTTTGCATTTTGCATAGCAGAAAATAATCTCTCCATCGTTTTTTCAAAGCATTCTTCTTCAATCGGTTTTACCAGATAATCATATGCCTGGACTTCAAAGGATTGAAACACCATTTCCTTTAGAACTGTTATAAAAATTAGGTATCCTTTATAATTTTGACTACGCATCTTCCTTGCAGTTTCCATCCCATCTATTCCATCCATTTGAATATCTAAGAACAGAATATCTATATTTTTGTTGTGTCTCAGTAATTCCTCACCACTCCCGAATTGTGAAACAGTTATTTCTACGTTTTTTCTATGAAAAAAATCAAATACCAGCTTTTTGATTTTATCTAATATGTATTTTTCATCATCACAAATTGCTATGTTAATCACACGACCACCTCTTTCCTTAAAAAATTTATTTTAGCATCTATCCTCAAGTGAAACAATTATAATGCTTTGAAATGTAACTGTAATGATGTGTAATGCTGAATAGTCTAATAAATATATCGGTGAATTCTTATCAACTTTAAATTTGCCTATTGTTTTCGTCTGAATTGATTTTCTCCATCGCAACCTTGCCTGTTTCCTCTGCTCGTCACTTAATCTTCTCTGCTTACGATAACCACATAACAGGAAAAAGCAGATAGATTGCTACCTGCTCTTTCCATAAACCTTTATAAACTTGCTTCCTGACTCTTGGTCTTTGATTTTTCCGGTTCTTTCTTCTGCTGTTCCGATTTCACTTTCATCTGTGACAGCTTTTCCTTGACGGACACCCTGCTTTTTTCCTTATCCTTTCCGGTATCCAGTCCGGCACAGATCTTATCCAGCTTCGCTACTGCACCGTCAATCCGCTCCACCTGTTTCTTTAAGGCTGAGATATGCTTCTTTACAGGCATATTCAGTACCCTTGTAAGGGCAACGCCCTCTTTTTCGTCCGACACTTCCTTTGTACCTTTTCCGGTTAAGAGCCTTCCCACGTTGGCTACGCTGTTCCCTATCTGCTTGAACTCGTCCCCGATACTGTCTATCTGGTTGGCGGTCTTTTCATAACTGGTAAGCACATCAACCATCTTCTCCCGGCATCCGGAAAGCACCGACTGCACACCGGAAATTCCTTTCTGAAGAACCCTGTTCATTTCCTCCCTTCCCTTTTCCTTAAAGGCGGTTACTGCCTGTGCTGCGGTGTCAATCAAATGGTCTTTCAATTCCGATAAGCGTTCTGCAAGACTGCTTACCTTCTCCTGAAGGTACGACACCTTATCCAAAAGCTGACTTTCCGCTGCTTTCGGCTGGCTCTCCTGCATCCTTTCAAGCTGCTTCCGTACTCCTTGCAGTTCGTCCACCATAGCGGAAAGCTGTAACTGCATCCCGGCGATATACTGCAAGACCTCCATAAAGTCCTGTGACTGCTCTTTCATGCCCTGCTGTCCCAAAAGCTCCATGAACTGCTTCATAACGTCCATTTCCTCTGTGTTCTGTTCTTTCTTTGGTTCGTTTGCTTCCATAGCACCCTCCTATAAACTTTCTTCTTTTCCTTTGCTCTTTACAGTCTCCGGTTTCTCCGGCATCTTCTGATCGAATATTTTCTGCTTCATCTCGGCAAGTTTCTCCTTAACGGATACCCTCCCTCCGGAACCGTCTGCTAACATCCGCTCCTTGTCATGCTCTGCGATACGCTCCGACATCAGGAAACTTGCAACAGGCTTTAACGGTTCCTCTGCCACCGCCTGTATATCTTCTGCCCTGTTCGGCTCACTTTCCTGCGTCTGTGCGCTCTGCTCTCCGTTTTCGTCCTCCGGCTCATCATCGCCCATATCCAGTGCATTATCGCCCTTTTCGTCCATATTCAGAAGCGTATTTAACTCTGCAAGGCGTTCTAGCTTCTCCGCCAGTTCCTGCTCCTGCGCAAAAGGTTTTGTAACTTCCACCTTTGCAGTTTCGAGCTGATGTTCCACGTTAGAAAGCTTCTGCTCCACGTCTGCCATTTTCCCGGTCATTCCCTCTAACGCATTGGACAGTCTTTGCAGATTTCCAAGTGGATCGGCTCCGATTTCCACCTCATGGCTCAGACTTCCTTTTAAGCTGATCGTAAACTTGGAGAAGAACGAGTCAAAAGGCACGCTCATCTTAAAGCCCTGATATTCTCCGATTGTGACCGCCATGTTTGGCTGTTTGGCACTCCGGCACATATCAATCAACGCCGCACCCGCTTCCTTTTTGTCCGTATAGGTACGGTTTCCTATCTTCATGGAAAAAGCGTCCTTATCCACAGGCTTATGCGCCGCATAGGTCTGAATGTCCGCCCGGTATCCCTCAAGCCTTTCTTTTAAGGCTGTGATCTGCATCGGGTAATGCTTTGCGATATTGTCCTCCAGACGGTAACGCTGGCTTGTGTGGTTTGCCTTTAAGAGCTTCAGCTTTGAAACCTGTATATCCAAATCCATCTTCTCCTTAATGTAAGGGTTTCCGGTTGCAAGTGCTTTGACCTCTGCATAAGAGAGCGCCGCTTCGTCAATGTCCTCACAGGAACGCACCGGGGACTTGCTCGTCATGATCTGCCCGATAAACTTCTGCTTGTTCTCAATGAGCTGCCATGAATAGCTGTCGAAGGTGCCTTCCGTCACATACCGGAAAATCTTGACCTTATCATTCATATTGCCTTGTCGTAAAATACGACCTTCCTGCTGTTCAATGTCAGACGGACGCCAGGGCACATCCAGATGATGTAATGCAATCAGTCTGTCCTGTACGTTGGTTCCGGCTCCCATTTTGGCAGTAGAACCCAACAAAAAACGAACCTGTCCGCTTCTTACCTTTGCAAACAGCTCCGCTTTTCTTTTCTCCGTATTGGCATCATGGATAAATGCGATTTCTTCCGGTGGGACACCCTTTTCTTTCAGCTTGTTGCAAATGTCCTCATAAACATTGAATGTACCATCTCCTTTCGGTGTCGATAAGTCACAGAAGATAAGCTGTGCCGACTTCTGTTCCTTTGTTTCCTCCCATATCTCAAATGCCTTGTCCACACAGGTGGTGGATTTAGAATTATCCTCATCGGGAAGCATATCGTTGATTAAACGCTGGTCTAATGCAAGTTTTCTACCGTCATTGGTGATTTTGAGCATATTGTCAACGTGTGGCTCTACCTTCCTATCACGAACAGCCTCCGCACGATCCGCAAGGGACTGTACCATTTCTTTCTGATACTCACTCGGCTTTAACACCACATTTTCATACTCTGCTTCCGGTACAGGCAGTTTTAGCATATCCGGTGTCTGAATATCTGCACTTTCCTTGAAAAGTGAAATCAGCTCGGGCAGATTGAAGAACTTGGCAAACCTTGTCTTTGCCCGGTATCCGGTTCCCTCCGGTGCAAGCTCTATGGCTGTCTGCGTTTCTCCGAAAGTAGCCGCCCAACTGTCGAAATTGCCAAGACCAAGTTTCTGGAGCGTACTGTATTGCAGATAGCGCATATTCGTATAAAGCTCCGTCATACTGTTGGAAATCGGTGTACCTGTGGCAAAGGTAATGCCCTTGCCGCCTGTCAGCTCGTCCATGTACTGACACTTTGCAAACATATCCGAGGACTTCTGTGCTTCTGTCTGTGCAATGCCCGCCACGTTCCGCATCTTGGTGTATAAGAAAAGGTTCTTATAATTGTGGCTCTCATCTACGAACAGCCTGTCAACACCAAGCTGTTCAAAGGTTACTACATTGTCCTTGCGGGAAGTATCGTTCAATCGGCTCAGCCTTGCGTCTAATGATTTTTTTGTTTTTTCCATCTGCTTAATGGTGTAACGCTCTCCCTTTTCCGCCTTGACCGCTTCGATTGCCATTTCTATTTCCGTTATCTGCCGCTCAATCATGGCAGCCTGTCTTTCCATTGAAAGCGGTATCTTTTCAAACTGCGTATGCCCGATGATGACCGCATCATAATCTCCCGTTGCAATACGGGAACAGAACTTTTTACGGTTGGCAGGCTCAAAATCTTTCTTTGTAGCAGCTAAAATATTTGCACCCGGATACAGGCGCAGGAAATCACTCGCCCACTGCTCTGTTAAATGGTTCGGTACAACAAATAAGCTCTTTTGGCAAAGCCCTAACCGCTTGCTCTCCATTGCTGCAGCAATCATTTCAAAGGTCTTACCCGCACCCACACAATGGGCAAGCAGGGTATTATCGCCGTAAAGCTGGTGTGCCACCGCATTAAGCTGATGCGGTCTTAATGTAATGTCCGGTGTCATGCCCGGAAACTTTAGGTGGGAACCGTCATACTCTCTCGGTCTGGTGGAATTGAAAAGCTCATTGTACTTGGCACACAAGGTCTGTCTGCGCTCCGGATCACGAAATACCCAGTCCTTAAAGGCTTCCCTTATGGCTTCCTGTTTCTGGCTGGCAAGCATGGTCTCCTTTTTGTTAAGAACTCTCTTTTCCTTCCCATCTTCCTCTATCGTATCAAAGATACGGGTATCACGAAGGTTTAAGGAATCCTCCAGAATACGGTAGGCATTTGCCCGGCTCGTTCCGTAGGTCATATTGACAAGTGAATTGCCACGATCCGCATTTTTGCCCTTTACGTTCCACTGTCCTGTCACATCGGAATACTGCACCCCGACAAGGTTACGGTCAAAGAGGTAATCCGGTGTTTCAAAGGTTTCCCGCATGAAATCCTCGATGTACTTAGGCTCAATCCATGTGGCACCGATACGCACCTCAATCTCGCTTGCATCAAGCTCCTTGGGCTGAACGCCCTCAAGAGCTGTGACATTGATTGCAAACTCTGGACGGTTCTCTGCAAATACCCTTGCGGTTGCCAGCTTCTCCCTGACATTTCCGCTTAAATACTCGTCTGCGGTTTCCCACTTTTCTGTGACCGGGTTCTGGAAGATCACTCTGGCAAGCTCCTTTGCCACTTCTTCCTCGCTTTTTCCCGTAAGCTCCGACATATAGGTTAGGTCTACCCTTGCCCTTTCCCCTAATGACACCGCCAGTGCTTCACTTGCGGTATCCACGCTTGTAACAACCTCTGCCTTTTTAATGGTTCGCTTGGAAAACATATCAGCCTTGCCTTTGAAGTTGCCCTCATCGTCTAATTTCTCCAATGAACAAAGCAGACAATAGCTTGAATCCTGATTAAACGCTCTCTTATTGGTCTGTGAATTGATCAGACCGTATTTCTTGGAAAACGCATCATACAGCTCATTAAGCTCTGCCTGCTTGCTCTTAATCATATCTTCCGGATATTCGTTCAACTGATAGTCAATCAGCTCCTGTGTACAGTCACGAATCTGCACCATGCCTTTCATGCGCTGCTCCATCGTTTCTGATACGTCCACAGGCTTCATAATGGAATTTTCCCGGTAATACACCCTCTCGTCCACGATAGTGTAACTGTAATTCTTCACGCCTGGATCGGCGGGGATTGCTTCTCTTGCCAGCTCATCATCAAGCTCATCGAACTCTACCTCGTCAATGCTGCCCTCGATATGGGATATAGCCTTTTCAAGCTGCTTGGATAATGAAATGGTGGTATCCGGTGTACAGGTGGCTTCCATGCCAAACTGCCCGCTGACCATTTCCATTTTTCCCATGATCATTTCCGGGTGGTCTGCAAAATACTGGTTCATGGCTATGCCATCTTCATTTTCACAAAGATGCACCCAATCCGGCTCGATGTCGATTACCCTGTCACGCTTCTTTAAGAAAAGAATGTCCGAAGTAACCTCCGTCCCTGCATTTTCCTTAAAGGCTGTGTTGGGAAGCCTGATCGCTCCAAGAAGCTCCGCTCTCTGCGCAAGGTACTTTCTGACTTCCGGGCTTTTCTTATCCATTGTTCCCTTTGAGGTGACAAATGCCACCACGCCGCCCGGTCTGACCTTATCTAAGGCTTTGGCGAAAAAGTAATCATGTATGAGGAAGTTATGCTTATCGTAGGCTCTGTCTGCCACCTTGTACTGACCGAATGGCACGTTTCCGATTGCCACATCAAAGAAATCATTGGGATAATCCGTCTTTTCAAAGCCAGTGATCTTCACATCGGCATTCGGGTATAGCTGCCTTGCAATTCTTCCGGTAATTCCATCAAGCTCCACACCATAAAGCCTGCTCTCCTGCATTTTTTCCGGCAACATACCGAAAAAGTTACCGATACCCATTGCCGGCTCCAAGATGTTACCTTTGGAAAAGCCCATTCGTTCCATCGCATCATAAATAGCCTTGATGATCACAGGGCTTGTATAGTGGGCATTTAAGGTACTTTCCCTTGCTGAATCGTATTCCTCGGCTGACAACAGGCTCTTTAATTCCTGATATTCACTTGCCCAATTCGTTTTGGTTTCATCAAAGGCATCAGCAAGACCACCCCAGCCCACATATTTTGCTAAAATCTCCTGTTCTTCTGGCGTGGCAATACGGTTTTCGCCCTCAATCTTTTCAAGCGTTCTGATTGCTTCCACATTCTGACGGAATTTTTCTTTTGCCGCAAAGCCTTTCCCGTCACTTTTCTCTGTTTCCGGAGCAATGTGGAAGTTGACTGCACCCGATTTGTCAATCTGTGGCTGTTCCTTTGGCGCTTCTGCTTCATTCTGCGGCTCTGGTTCGGCAATCACTTCACTTTCTTGCATAGGATTGGACAATTCTTCATTTTTCTGTTCATATTCACCCCATATTCTTTGGGAAACAGCAGAAAAATAAGGAGATTCTTCTTCCATAATGCTGAAGCGAATCTCCTCCATGTCCTCAAGGCTCTTTGCCCCGGCTATTTTATCATGGTACTTAAAATATAATGCTTCCCTGACAAGAATGCCCTCCAATCGTGCCAGTTCAGGCTCCGGCATACGTTCCCAAATATCATCCTTCTCCGTATGAATGGTAAAGCCTTCTCCGTCATCATGGTATCCAAGCGTATATTGCAGCTTATCATGTTCCCCACGAATATCACACTCAAAATCATAGACTGTTGTTCGTGTACCTCTGATATATTCCCGGTCTATCAATACAAGGTTTTGAACATCATCCGCAGTCAAAGGCGGTTCTTCTGTCTGCTCTATGGCAGGCTCGCCCTCATAATGTGCCGCATACTGTCCGGCATCCTTTAACAGACCGTCCATCTCCAGAGCTTTTTCTGTTTCGCCGCTGATTGTCTGCATCATTACATAGTCTGCCGCTTCTGCAAAAAGGAAATCATAGACCTCTTTTCCCTCCAAAGCTCGCTCATCGTCAGCAATCGTGACTGCCTGTGTTTTCTCGTTCCAGCCAACCACATCTTTCCGGTCTAATGCTCCGCAGATTTTAACCACAGCCGACATTTCAGACAGCCTTTTATTTAACTGCTCTATGTCTGTTTTTCCGGTTTCCGGTGCTTTTGGTTCTCCTTCAGCAACAGTTCCTGTTTCTCTATCTAATTCCTGATTGGTTACACCACCCTCCAACTTCGCCTGTTCTTTTTGCATGGCTTTCTCTGCCTGTTCCTGTTTATACTGTGCATAGGCTTCCTTTCCCTCCGGCGAAAGGTATTTATCTGCCTGCACAAGCTCCCGGATACGTTTCTCTACTACATTCCAGTTTAAAAGCACCTTTGCGTAAGGACTGCCATAGTTACCTTTCTCCAGACGGATACCTTTGGCATCGTGATCCTCGTGCGCTCTGTCACTTCCCGGAAGTGCGTGGGAGCTGCCGCCCGTACCATATTCATTTTTCAGAAAAGCAATGTTATCTTTCTTGTCATGCCCTTCCATGAAATACTCATAGATACGGAATTTTCCATGTTCAAAACCGCTTCCTCCTGCCAGCCTGTAATCAATCTCGTCCTGTGTGATAAAGTCCTCATTCCTTACCTCTACCGTATCAAGTGCTGGAAATTCTTTCTTTTCCACACCTAAATCCGCAAGCTGTTCTAATAAATAATCCGGTCTTTTCACATACCGCCATTTAATCTGCTTTTCTCCGCTGTCAAGCTGTGCCTTTGCCTTTTCAAGCTCATCCTTAATCAGCTCTCTGCCTTCTGTTGTGGCTAAAAGCTCACACAACTTTTCCATGCTTGCCGGGTAATTGGAAAATTTAAGCTCCAGACTCTCCGGCATTTCCGATATTCCGTCACGGAAGAAATTGTTAATGTCCGTAGCAATTCTCTCACGCTCCACCGCATCCACAAGGAATACTTCGTTGGCACTCATATAAGTACCATTCTCCACCATAACACGGATATGGCTCTCCACTTCGCTCCAACTCATCACTGCAAGGGTATTTTCCTTTGCCGATGTACCGTAACCGATACGCATACCCATTTCATCAAACCACAGTGAAACAGGATTTCCGTCAAACTCAAAACCTTTTCCGGTGGTCTTATACTCGTTCTTTAAAAATTCTGCCATTTCTTCCGGTGTCTTACCCTGCTGATACTTGGCATAGATACGTTTTCTGCTGTTATCCCTACCGCCGCCACTACGCAAGATACTGTCAATCTGCTCCTGTGGCAAAGAAAAAGCAGCGGGCATGGTATATTGAATACTTGCTTCCGCTGCTGCGATTGTGCCAACCTGTTCCTCAAAGCTCGGAAACAGGCTTAACTGCTGATAGGTTCCCTCCGGCTGTTCGATATTTAACTGTAGATTAGTTCCGTCATCACGATCTCCTCTGCCGAGTGTACGATGCTGTTCATCTTCGCTACCCAGAGCATCTGATTCTCTGCTTTCATCTGCTCCGTTATCCCCTCTCTCTCCTTCATCTGTCTGGTCAGAAGCTCCATTCTCTCCTCTGCCTGCTCCTGTATCATCAACAAGTGTTCCTTCAGCTTCCCGCTCAGAAGAAGTCCCGTATATACTCCGTTCTTGTGCTCCTGTAAGAACTTCTTCCTCATCAGTCCGTACTTTGTCAGTACCTCCTTCGGCTGTTCGTCCATTGCTACCATCGGTATCTGATAATCCCCGTTCTTCTCGTATGTCAGATTCATCATATTTGCTCCTTTCCCCGGCTTCTCCGGTCTGTGTGATAGATTGTTCGTCTTGACTTTCGCTTTCACGCTTTAACGCATTATAGTCTTCTTCAGATGCATTTGCAAGTCCTTTTTCGATATTTTTCTCATGGGTGTCGATACGTTCCCTGCCTACTCTCGTTTCTTCCCGATTTTGGGCAATCTGCCTGTCATACGCTCCGATTGCTTTTCCAATTTCCATAAGGATTGGCTTGGATAAATCAGACACATTGCTGCCAAGCTGTGACAGTGTTTCCACTGTGTTAAACTCATGGATATAAGGAAAGTTTATTTCTTCGGCAAGCTCGCTCTCCTCCATGCCGCAACGCTTTAAAACAGTATAGGCAATGCTGTCGGCAAGGGTTTCCCGTATCCTTATTTCCACGTTCAGCTCGTCCAGTTCCTCTAAAAAGCTCCCTTCCTTTAAGTATTCCATATCTGAAGCAAGCTCTTTATAACAGTCCTCTGCAATCCGTCCGGCAATCTCCCGGATACGTCCCACAAACCCGGCTTCCCTGTCGGTATCCCCATAAGTCTTTTCCAGACGGGAAATCACCGATTCCATGTGTTCCTCACGCATTTCCCAAAGGTTAGGGAATTGTCCGATTCTTCTTGCCTTATGCACATCTGAAATATCAAAGACATACTTCAAACCGGAAAAACTATCCTCATCTATCAGTGCAATGCCCTTTGCACCTTTGTTTACCCAGCAGTGCATCTTTTCATTCCATATCTCTATGGAAGCACAGGCGGTTGCCTCCGGTCTTTGGGCATAGATTAAAAGCTGTTCCTTAAATGGATATTTATACAATCTGGAAGCAGTATTTAGGTATCTCCTCCAGTTTTCTTCATTCCGCACGACTTCTTTTGCTGTTTCCTCTGCCAGTGCGGAAATCAATTTATATTTTCTCATGGTAAACCTCCGTAAAAAAGGCTGTAAGGCACTTTAAGCACCCTACAGCCTGTGATCAGTTACTTATCGGCATCAGGCATAAAAACCATGCTCCTCAATACCTTTTTCCAGAATACAGTTAATCAGTTCCTCAAGTTCCACTCCGTTAATCTCGCTGACAACAATCAGCTTGGCAAGGGTATCCTTCGGAACGGATACCGCATAACTCTCCTCATCCGCACGAAGTTCATGGACACAGATACCCAGTCCCTCTGCAATCTTGCACATAGCACCAAGCTCCGGCTCCTTAACTCCTGCCATAATGTCAAGGATTATTCTCTCCGGCACACCGGAAATTTTGGAAAGCTCCGCAATCCCGATTTCTTCCTCTTTCATCACGTTTAATAGCTTATCTCCTGTTGTATACATATCCCACTCCTCCTATATTACGGCTTCCTTTTTCTTTTCCGGTGCAGAATGCTCTTTCCCGGCATTCATTTTAATAACAGCATCCTTCTTCTCCGCAAGCTTCTCCTTTACTGAAACACGCTCATGACGGTTATCTCCTTTTTCCTCTTTCTGCTTAGCACGTTCCTCTGCCCGGTCACTGCGGAACAGTTCATGTTCTTTGGCATCATACTCATATACATGATCCGAAAGACGTTCTCCAGGCGCCACCTGTGTCTGATTTACTTCCTGTACCATCTGCTCAAGTTCTTTAAACTCCATTCCCGCATCTTTCGGTATAATCAGCGTTTCATGGATTGAAGAAGGCAGCATGTAAAAATCTCCTACCTTCTCAGCGATCTCCTGTCTGATATCATCGTTTAAAATTGCAGCCGCCCCATTTACTTTTGTATCATTTGTCAGCACATACATGGTATCGGGAATATCCGACATCATCTGCATTGCCATTTCTTTTGCTTCATCCATACCCACATTTTGTTCTCTTGCAATATCAACTGCAATCATCTCCGCAACCGTCTCATTCATTCCTTTAAAACTATGTGGCTGCAAAGTATCCATATTCTGCAACGCCTGGTCATGCAGTTCTTCAAGTGTGATTCCATATCCATCCATCAGATTATCTGTAATGGTAATGGTCGCAGTTCCTTCTCCTGTTTTATCCATTAAAATCTGATACACAACTGCTAAATCTTCCAACTTGGAGTACGGTTTATCCTGAAGGAACTGCTTATTTGCTTCCTCGTTGATCAGCTTACATACAATTTTTTCCTTAATCTTGTCAAAATCGGTAACTGCCGATACATCTATATCATGATCTATATAATGTGACTGATACACACTTGCAATCTGAGCTAACACATCATCCAATTCAGCACCATCCTGTATCTGCTCAAAATATGGATTCAGATAAATGGTAGGTGCAATATTGCTTTCCTCTGTTCTTACCATCAGACCGTCCAGAACACAGTCATTATTCTTTACAATCTGATTGACCTCAACTGCAGCATCTGCAAACTTTTCAGGAAGGAAATCCTGTATCTGTTCTTTTACCTGTTCTACAAAATCTCTATATTCCATTACTTTCTCTCTCCCTTCTTGGTGTCATTCTGTGATTTCTCTGTCAGCTTTGATACTGTGGCACCATACATCTGGTACCTCTTCATCATGTTTCTCTGGCTTGTTACATTGATTTCTTTTTCTAACTGCTTCATTCTGACTTTCCTCCCTATTCTGCTTTTCTTCCAAATGAAAACGTATCTTCTTTTTCCTTTTTCGGGGCAAATCTGCCTTTGACTTCCAAAAGCCTTTTTTCCATAATGGAAAACATGGCTTCCACCTGCTCCTGTGTATACTCATAATTGGTGCGGTTGGAAAGGTTCTCAAGCCTGCCGATTGCATCAATGACCTTGTTCACACGATACTCCCCAAGACGGACAAACTTGTCCGCCTTGCTCTCATTGTCCTGTACTTTCTTTGTTTCTTCTGCTCCCATTTGTTACATCCTCCTTTTATTTTTTCTTTCCTGTGAATTTCTTATTGGGAAACTCCATGACAAACTTAAACTGCACTCCGGACTTTTCTTCTCCGTCCTTTGTGTAGTGGTATTCTTCCGTACCGCTCGGAATGATATAGGCATCGTATTTCTTGCCCACCTTGCTTGTAAGCCCCTTTAGCAACGTCTTTTTCCCGTCAAGCAGGCTTTCCACCTGTTCATCTGACAGGGAAACGCCCATGATCCGGCTTACATTCATGCCGCACTTATTCTTGCAGAAAGCTCCGTATTTTCCCTTTACCACCTCTCCGCCGCAGTTCGGACATTTACCAAGTACCTTCTGCTCCTGTGCGAACATCTTTTTCTGCTCGTCACTGACTTCGTGGTAGGTGTGGATTAAGTCAGATACCATTGTTTCAATATCTGCCATAAAGTCCTCACGCTCCATCTCTCCCTTTGCAACAAGGGTAAGGGCATTTTCCCAATCAGCGGTAAGTTTCGGTGACTTTACCACATCGGGAAGCACCGTAATCAGCTTCATTCCATCCTCTGTCGGTATGATCTGCTTTTTCTCACGCTTCACGAAACCGTCCTTGACTAACTTCTCTATAATGTCTGCTCTGGTGGCAGGTGTACCGAGTCCTTTGCGCTCCACATCGTCAGTCATGTCCTCGTTTCCGGCTCGTTCCATTGCAGACAAAAGGGAATCTTCGGAAAGATTTTGTCAAGGGTAATTAAGAAAAATCTTCGCTGTTTATGTCATGTAATATCAATCTGTTAATCTTATCCGTCATGGTTTCCCTGCTCGTTTTGCTGAAATGAATTGCCACGTTGTAGGTGGTTCTTCCGATTTTCTTTTTGATATGCGGACACTGTTCTTTGTCCGTTGTCTGCTTTTCTGTCTGTTCCATAAATCTCCTTTTCCCAACGAAAAAAGGTGCATGAAATCCTTCTGTTTTCCATGCACCTCACGCTGTGGTTAAATTGTGTTTTCGTGTTTCTTTTCCCGGTTCTGCTCCCTTGCCTGCTCGTCTACTCTCTGCTGTACTTCCATTTCCCTGAGATTGCCTTTGAAAACGGAAAGCCTTGCAAGGTCGGTAGCAACCCTACTGCTTTTTCTCTGTATCTGCTCCTGCTGTGCCAACACCTCTGCTAACTGCTTATCAATATATGGCTTTGATATTTTCATATTTTCCGGCATGACTGCCTTTACCCTGTCACGATATATCGCATAGTTTTCAAGCTCTGTTTCATGCTTCTTTTTAAAGGAATTTTTCCTCAATCCGCTTAATGCCTGATACTCTTTCATGACTGGCTGATACTGCTTGTAATCGTCATAATCAGATACCGCCTGCGTCCACTTCTCATAACGCACACTTAACTCTGCAAGTTCTGCTCTGCAATTCTCCAACACCTCCGTCTGCTTTTCCTCAAACGCCCTCACATCTTCCCATGTTTCAAAATGGTTTGTGTCAATCAGCTTTGCAAGCTGTTCCACATTACCCAGAAGCCGCTTGTCTTTAAATCTCTGTACATATGGAAAAATCGGGCTTACAACCATTTCTGACCTTTGTTTCTGCAACATCTCCAATGCGGTCTGAATCTCTGATTTTTGTTCCGGTACAGAAGGATTGATGGATTGATTGATAGATTGAATACCATCCTTTTCTGTCCGGCTTTTTCTCTCAAAAGCAAATTTGAAAACTCCCTTTTTCAGTTCCTCTTTGAGTTCAGAGATAAATCCATAAATTTTCATTATCATGGCATTGTATTTCTCGATTGCACGATTGATATTGCCCCTTTCTGTCCAGATGCCTTTTCGTTCCAATGCACTTGCTCTTTCCCCTAAATGAATGGTCGGAATAAGCGGTATCCCTCTGTCCTTATAAGAACGTGGGTCAACACGCTCGGCTATGCCTACTTTTTCATTGGTGGCATTGATAACCTCTGCAATGGCATTTCTCCATTCCTTTGCCTTGCCTTTCTCATTCCAGTCAATCACATTTACTTTCCGGCTTTTATAGCCTTTTCCGCTGGCATTGGGTATCCGGTTACCGTCTGCGTCAAGGACGTATTCTTTTCTTGATTTTGCTCCCCATGTACCATCCTCATTGAGAGGTCTGAGGGTAAGAAGGATATGGATATGCAGATTAGGCTGTCCTTTATCGTTGTACGAACGATGAATACCATAATCTGCACACATTCCCTTATCTACAAACTGCTCTTTGATAAAACGCTCCATGACCTGCCTTGCGGTGGCTTCGTCCCACTCATTGGGCAGGGAATATTTCAGGCTCCTTGCAAGCTGGGCATTCTTCGCTTTCTCGTTCTTTTCTACAGAGTTCCATAATACTGCCCTGTCTGCAAATTCCGGTGGTGCGTGTTCCGGCAGAAGCACACCTGCACCGACTAAATCCTCTTTGGCAGTTCTGTTATAGGTCATGCCATAATAATCACTGTAAAGGGATGTCCTGCTGATATAGGCTGACTGCTCAACCGCCGACTGTCCTTTGCTCCGCTGGACTATGGATGCCCTGCTGCTAATTGTTCCATTCTTCACTGTCCTCTCCTTTCCCACAACGTAGCGGGTTGCATCGGCAGACTTTGTGGGCAGATGAAAGCACGTTTTTTTGTGATTTCATCTGAACGCAAAGTTCACTAGGGTAGGCGGTTCTTTTTACCGCCGAAGGGAGTGTAGCTCCCTTATAACAAAAGGCTTGCCTTTTGTTCAACAAGGTGCAGGCACCTTGTGTCGGATACGAAGTAGCCGACTGCCCTCTGCAAGAGCCTTCGGAGAACGCACAGCACCGCTCCAAAGGGTGGTGTATCTGTGCGCCCTCAACAAAGTTGAGGGAATTGGCTACAACGCTGCACATTCCCTATTCTTCTTCGTTTTCCTCCTCGTCTGCTTCCTCATTTATCGCCGTATCCGGCATTTTTTCCTCCACCCTTGCAAGCTCCCGTTCAATCTGCTCCATGCAGTTCTTGACCTCTCTTGTGGCAAATGCCACCTGCATAATCCGTCTGGTCTGCTCCTCGCTGTATCTCCTCGGTTCATTAAGGAATGTTTCAAAGTTTGCACCCACCACAATCTTTCTGTGGTTATCTGCTTTCCTCTGCTCCATCTTTGCCTTTTTCATCAGCATATCCAGCTTGTTCTTTTCCTGCTCCATGCGTTTCCGCTGTGCTTCGATTTTATTTTCTAAATTCATCTTTCATTACCTCTGCTTTTTTATATTTTTTGTCGGTAAAACAGAAAAGCGGTGCTTCCGTTTTATTGGATAACACCGCCTAAATGACTGCCCGTATTCGTTTTGATTTCTGCAATGTACTCCTGTCTCCTTTCTGCCCCTGTCGCTGTAAATAAAAAGAGCAACTAAGATTTTTATTTCTTAATTGCTCCATACTTGTATTACTTTACTAAATTTTTGTTAAAACGATAGCCAACTCCCCAGACCGTTTGAATGTAAACAGGCTTGCTTGGATTGTCCTCTATCTTTTCCCGAATATTCCGAATATGGCTCATGACGATGTTATAATCGCCGGAATAGGGTTCTTTCCAGACAATATCATATATCTGCTCTTTGCTGAATAGCGTTCCCGCATTCTGAGCAAGTAGTAACAAAATTTCAAATTCGATAAAGGTCAATTCAATTTCCGAGTCATTCTTAATTACAATATGCCTACTCTCATCAATTTCTAATTTTTCAAAACTTAAAACATCTTTAGGAGTATCCATAAGTGTAAAAGATTTCGCCCCTGCTTTAACATAAGACATAATGTGATGAAACACATCTTCCTCGTTATCATTAAACATCAAGACCATTATTTTCCCAAGACTATCATCTCCTGTTATATTATTAATGCTTCACTTTAATGCCTTGCACCAATTCGTTTATATCTCACAATATTAAATATGATTCCTGCTACAAAAATAATAATTGCAGATATAATTTCAATCCCTGATATATGCACGAAACCATAAAGGCGATTGTTTTCATAAAATACATTTTCCAGTGATAAAATATAAGCCCCTGCTACTACTGCCAATGGTGTCACTTTCATCAGCATTGTTATCATATTATTACTACATGAAGATAAACAAAATGCCATGCTGCCTACACCAATTCCCATCAATCCCATAATCACCATAAATAAACCAAAGACTTCTGCGTATGTAATATGCAAAGTAGGTTTTATATGATACATAAAGGAAGCTAATCCAACTTTTCCAAAATCCATAGCGTTTGTAGTTCCCCACACTGCCATTCCAAAGGCTATCACTACTACTTCTACGAGTAGCACAGAAAAAATTGTGCAAAAATATTGTATCTTATATATTTTTCTTCCAATCTTGCTACTATACTGTTCCCTGTTCATATTGCTTGCAACATCATTTACCATAACCGGTGAAGCTACCATTAATACTACTATTAGACACCAAAGAGACATGTACCTAAGAAGATCTGTCGAATAAATGATTACTTCATCCGGCAAAACATTGTAGCATCCTTCTGAAGCCATTTCATAATCCATCATCATTTTTTCATATTCTTGTAAATAAATAGAGCTGTATGGAGTATCTGCAAAAAGTGTTTCATCCATTTCTTTATATTTATGATAATCAAATCCTTCTTTGCCATTTAAAACATTTGTTTGATATTCCAAAAATTCTTTGTAGTTTTTCACATCACATTCAACAAAAGCTTTTTTCTGTACCATACTTTTCTCTATTTCTGCGATGATTTCATGATATCTATTTTCTATATCGGTAAACTCTTCCGATTCAATTGTTGCTCCATATTCCATCATCCATTCTCTGGAAATACACAGTTTTTCCTGAAAAGCATCAACCCCATCCCCTACCTCAAATCGCTTTACAATCGGACTAAGGAACGAACGATACACCAAAATTGATATAACTATCAGCAAAACAATACGCATAGGTGTGCATATTTTCTTTAATTCCTGTAAAATCATTTAACATATATCCTTTCTTCGAAATAAAATGTATACCACATATAACCCTGTCATTCCAAAAAACAAATGTAAAACAACTGATAATGTTTCCTGCCATGGAAATAAAGTATAATATCCAAGATCGGTAAACCACATCTGGTTAATATATACATTAACTGTAATGCTCCAGTTATTTAGAAAATATAATTCTGGTATTTGTCTAAATAAAAACAATCCAAAATAAGGTAATATCAAGCACGCTGCTAACGCACAGATTGCTACACTGATTTTCTTATTGGCTAATACAATTAATGTACTAAATAACCACCATGAAAGCCATATACCAATCATCAATACAATCGATGCACAAAAGTATTGCTTAACCGTGAAGCTTGTCCATGTGATAAAAGGTTTCATAAATATAGGATCATCATAATCATTGATGTAATTATAACTGCTTGCGATATTTGAATCCCATATTTTTTCAAAATCCCACATATGAAAAAATATAAAATAGCATAATAGACTTAAGACAGCTAAGCATAACGTCCCTATAATTAACACAGCAGACATCTTGTCAAAAACAGTTCTTCTTCCACGAAAACTGGAATATACAATATAAGCAGTTTTATTATGGTATTCCATAAAGGAAGTCTCCAACACAAGAAATGCAAATAATAGAATTCCTTCAATAATAAGAGCTTTTGTTAAATACTCAAACAGCACCGTGTGTACATATGGAGTTAATTCTCCGGCATATGTTGACATATCTGCCTGTTGTTCTGATAACATTTCTAATGATGATTCTAATTTTTGATATTTTTCATGCATCAATGCAACCAGTGTGTTGGACTTTTTATACCGTTCATCATAATATGCAGAACCCAATTCACTTCCATCAATATCCTTAAATATTTTCTGCCCTGACTGGTATTCATAATTCTCAGACATTTTTTTCAATTCACCACTTTTTGATGACGTTGCAATGATTAACCCTATATTAAAGATAGTACATATAACCAAAAAGACTATCATTGATTTATTATATAAAATCTTTCGTATTTCTTCTTTCAAACAATTCATTTTCTTTATCTCTCATCACGATAAACAACTAAAAATACATCTTCCAAATTAGGTTTAACCAATACTGCATTATCTGGCTTTTCTTTACAGAAGAATCTTTGCATTGTTCCTTCCGGGCTTTGCCTTTCATACAAAAGAATATGTTCACAATTTATAAGACTATCTACTGGTAATTCAAATATTTTTCCTTCCAATCTATTGCAAATATTTTCCAAGCTGTCAAAACAAAACAACTTATGATTTCGTATCATAATAATTTTGTCTGCTATTGTTTCAATGTCAGACACAATATGTGTGGAAAGTATTACTATTCTTTCTCCTGAAAGATCTCGTATCATATTTCTAAAACGAACTCTCTCCTTTGGATCAAGTCCAGCAGTAGGTTCGTCCAAAATTAAAATTTTCGGATTATTCAACAAAGCTTGTGCAATACCAACTCTTTGTATCATTCCACCAGAAAATTTTTTTATCTTCTTGTCTCTGACATCTGATAATGAAACCTTTTCAAGCAAATCATCAATCAGAGAATTTATCTTATTTTTTTCTATGCCCTTTAATGTAGCCATATATTTCAGAAACTGTTTCGGTGTATAATTTTTATAATATCCAAATTGTTGTGGCAAAAAACCTAATATATCCCTATATTTTTCATCTAAAGCTACAATATCAATTCCATCCCATGTGATTTCTCCATGTGTTGGAAAAGAAAGCGTTGCAATCATATTAAGTAATGTAGTTTTTCCTGCTCCATTTGGAGCTAACAATCCATAAACACCATTTTCCAGTTCCAAATTTATTTCTTTCAAAGCAGTAAAACTACCATATTTTTTTGTCACATTATTTATTGAAAGCATATTCCTTTTCTCCTTCTATTCTTTTCAATGTATTAAAAAGCAACATACTCAAATACACAATACTGCTGGCACACACAATGATTGCTACAATATACCTCGGCAAATCCATAAGAAATTTTTCAAAAGCCTGCCCACCAAAACAAATGAAAAGTACATTAGCAGTTACCCACACTCCCGAACATATCAATTGTGAAATCACCGTCTTCCTTCTCCATCGAAAAAAAATAATAGCAATACCATATAAAAAAGTTGCTGCAAAAGAGATGCCTAACAAATTCATAAAATCAGCACCTCTTACTCTCACAAGTTGCATAATCAATATCGCTATACTGTTCAATGCTAAACTTATCATACTGAAATACAACATTCTAACTGACGATAAAAGCTGTAGATTATACTTGCAAGCCATCTTCATCTCATAAAGATCAAATATCATTTCTTTCCAAACCACTAAGGAATATACGACAATATAGACAAGAGGTGACAATAAATAAACTCCACAACCTATCAGCTTTGTATCTACCTGAAAAAACATTAACCAAAAAATTGCACTAATGATTATTCCTAGAAAAATGCAATCATTGATTCCATAGAACGCTGTTCTAATATCACAAATTTTCATTCTGTCTATTAAATTCGCCCAACGCACTGCTGGAGTAAGAACACCTTGTTGTACAATGTAATTAATTGACTTTTCCTTTTTGTCATTTGATAAATTCTCTATACTCATCTGCAAACTCCTTCCTAATATCTTTCATTAAACGGTAATATTTTGTTTTTACTGTAGCTTCTGATATTTCCACAATTTGGGAAATTTCTGCAAATGTATAATCACCATATATGTGCAGCCTAAATATTTGTTGTATTAACACTTGATATTTGCAAACAAATTTCTCTATCTTCTTTAACAGTTCTCCTTGCATCCATGTTTCTACAAAATCATAGTGTTCTATAACTTCTATTTCATCTATATCTACGGCAATAGGCACATATTTTTTTTTGTAATCAATCACTTTATTGGTTGCTATTCTATATAACCATGTCCGGAAACTTGCCATTTGCTTTTTATATGCAGAAATTGATTGCAACATGGATATAAATATATCTTGAGTTAAATCAAGAGCCTTCTCCGCATCATTAATTTGTCTGAAAACAAAAATATATATTTCATCATAATAAGAACGTACTAATTGATCTGCATCTTTCTTTGAACCAAAGAGTTTTATTCCACTAATCCACTTCTGTTCTTGCTGTTCTCTATTCTTTTGCACTGGTTTCCTCCTTCCTACACTTATATATTCGAATACCACGGAAAAATAGTTTCACTAATTTTGACTAAAATATATTTTAATACCTATTCTCGATCAAATATAACGGTCAGTTCCATTGTACCTATACATTACACACATATTATACAATTATTTTTCTCCGTTTAGAGCAATACTTCCTGCACCTCACAATCTTACACCGAAAGCTCTGCTTACAGTCATGCACACACTTCTTGCACTGTTCATTATACTGTATCCTGTTCTTGTCATTCAAAAAGAACACCCACAACCGTTTTTCTTTTTTGCCCATCCTCGCCACTGCGATACCCTCCTTCAAAATGTTCAAATTATGTAGCCTTTTTCCGTTTTTTATGCCCTTTAAGCGTGTTAAAAGATATGCAAGGCATATTGCCCTGTCCCTTCATCAGGAACGTCTTAAATCGTCAATTTCCTGTCAGAAAAGGCAATCAGTGTTCAAACCGATTGCCCCCTCAGATGTTGTGACACTTTCTTATTCCGTCTATTGTATCTGCCGGAATGCTTCTTCAAAATGTGCTAAAGCCTTATCCCTTTCTGTCCGCTGTTCCTTTGTCAATGACGGTTCATAATCTTCAAATTCTTCTGTCCCGTTGACCTTTGCCTTATCCACAATCCAGCAGAATTTCCATTTATCCAACAAGTGATGATACAAGTCCTCTGCATTGTCGTAGTTGGAATTATTCTCAAAATACCCATCCATGTAATACTCCAGTACAATAAAGCCGAACCTTTTATCATATACCACACACATATCTCCCAATTCATCCATCATACTGCGGAACAGTTCCACAACCTTTGTACACTTTCTGATTTCTTCCTGTTTCATAAGCTCTCTATCCTCCATACCCTTAACCGTTTACTGTGACTTCCTTTGATTTCTGTTCTTCCCCTGCGATACGCTTTCTCCGCTTTTCCATGTATCTGCGGTTATATTCTGCTTTTTTTGCCCTGCGTGCTTTCAGCTTTTCATGCTCTGCAATTTCTTCCGCAGTCGGTTCTTTTACAGGCAGTTCAAACTTCCCGATAAAGTTCAGGTAAATCTCCACTTCCTGTACCCTTTCTCCGCTGGAATAATCCGCTTCATGGACAAGTATCTTTTCCACAAATTCATTCAGCATGGGGGTAGTTAATTCACTGAAATCCGTATAGCGTTTCACAAGTTCTATGAATTTGTCTGCCCGGACTGTATCACTCTCATATTTTTCAATCTCGGCTTTGGCATTTTCCATTGATATTTCAAGGGTGTCCTGTTCATTTTCAAACTCGCTGAGCATAAATTCAAAACGCTTGTCAGACAACTTTCCGCTGATATTATCCTCATACAGTTTCTTCATCAGCATATTCAGCTCGTTTACACGCTTGGTATCCTGTGCAATTTTTCGTTTCAAAGACTTTATGCTCTCTTTCTGCTTGTCTCTCGAAGAGGAATATATCCTGTTGATAAATTCCTCCTCATTGGTAATCACATAATCACTGACCGCTTTGATGGTTTCCAGCACCAGCTTTCTTACAACCTCTGTCCTGATATAATGCTGGCTGCACTGTTTATCATAACTCTGTCTGCTTAAGTTATAGGTGGAACAGTTATACTCATCACGATCCGGTCTGCGTTTTCCATTTAATTCCCCTTTCCAATTTCTTGCCCTTCCTGCTCCGCCACGATGGTTATACATTTTCGCACCGCAATCGGCACAATACAACAGTCCCGTAAATGGATTGGCTTCACCGACTGTATCCGTCCTGCGGGCAGTCTTTCTCAGCCCCTGCACCTTATTCCACATTTCTTCAGAAACGATTGCTTCCTGTGTATTCTTGAAAATAACCCAGTCCTCTTTTGGTGTCTTTTTTGCCCTCTTATCCTTGTAAGACTCTTTATAAGAGCGGAAATTTACGGTATGTCCCATATACTCCGGCTTGGAAAGAATATCACTCACCGTTGCCCCACGCCACACATAAGGGGTTGTAGTATTATTGTTGGAACGACAGGTTCCAAGTCCCCGCTTGGCAAGATAATAGGATGGACGCTCGATTTGTTCCTCTGACAGTATTCTTGCAATCTCATAGGGTCCTTTTCCCTCCAAAGACATCCGGTATATCCTGCGTACCACCTCGGCAGCTTCTTCGTCAATTACCCACTGGTTTTTATCTTCCTCACTTTTCCGGTAACCGTAAATAGCATTATTGGTGGTGTGTTTTCCCTCCATTCCCCTTGCACGAAGCACCGTAGTCACTTTCCGGCTGGAGTCACGAATATACCACTCATTCATGATGTTTAGAAATGGGGCGAACTCACTGCTCTCTCTTTTCTGATTATCAACTCCGTTTGCAATCGCAATAAAGTGGACTTCCTTTTCCTTGAACATGACCTCCGTATAAAAGCCCACCTGCAGATAGTCACGCCCTATCCGGCTCATATCCTTTACAATAACTGTGCCAATGCTTCCGTCCTCAATTCCTGCTACCATTCTTTTCCAGTCCGGTCTGTCAAATGAACCGCCGGAATAACCGTCATCTGTAAAATGCTCTATGTTGGTATAGCCATTCTGTTTTGCATAGTCCTCAAGCATCTTCTTCTGGTTGACGATACTGTTACTGTCCCCTACCATTTCGTCATCACGAGAAAGTCTTTCGTAGAGGGCAATAATCTTTTCATTTTCTGCTTTTTTTGTTCTCATTTTTTGTCCTTTCTTGTGCTTTTTTCTTAACTACCCTTTACAATATAAGTCCTCAGTGTAATGTTTTGGCGGCTGTGTGAAATGCTCGGAAACCTTTGTCTGCTCCACTGCAATCATCATGCCCTCACGAAGCTCCGGCAGCTTCTTTTCTTCCTCGGCATCCGATTTATCCTCTGTGGTCTTATAGGATTTTTTGAAGAAATCATCAAATTCCTTCCATCCATTTTTCCATACTTCCTTACCGGATACCTTAAACACAATCTCGTTGCAGGTAAGCTCTGCCTTTGTGGAATTATAAATGTGCTTCTCCCCGGTTGCACACAGCAGACGGTTCGCACATAATGAAAGGATCTTCATTTCACTCTCAGGAATCACCTTTAAGTCCTGTTTGATGATCTCCATGGTCGGAATGATTGCATGGTGGTCCGTAACTTTCTTGCTGTTCAAAATTCTTTTAATATCTGGATTGAACATGATATTCTGCTCAAATAACAGAGAATTGAAAATCGCTTCGATCACATTTTTTGCAGTACCTTCCATGTCATCGGAAAGGTACTGGCTGTCTGTTCTCGGATATGTTACTAACTTTTTCTCATAAAGGCTCTGCGTATATTCCAATGTCTGCTTGGCAGTAAAGCCAAACAGACGGTTTGCATCCCTCTGGAGTGTGGTAAGGTCATAGAGCTTCGGCGGTGCCACCCACTTTTCTTCCTTTACCACGGAAGTGACAAGAGCCTGTCCGTTTTCACAGGCTCCTGCAATCCTCTCTGCTTCCGTTTTATCACTGATATGCTCCGATACAGCATCCAGACCATTTTCCATGATATGAGCCATATAATAGGCTTCTTTCTTGAAATTCATGATTTTACTTTCACGGTCTACCAGCATGGCAAGTGTCGGTGTCTGCACTCTGCCGACCTTTAATGCCTTGCCACCATACAATACCGTAAAAAGCCTAGTGCCATTGATACCCACAAGCCAGTCGGCTTCCTGCCTGCATAATGCCGAATGATACAAGTTATCATAGTCGCTGCCTGGGCGAAGATTATGGAAACCGTCACGGATAGCACTTTCCTCCATGGAAGAAATCCATAACCGCTTCATCGGTTTTCTGCACCCTGCCATGTTGTAGGTCAGGCGAAAGATCAGCTCACCCTCCCTTCCGGCATCAGTAGCACATACAACGGCATCAACCCTGTCATCATGCATGAGCTTTTTCAAAATCTGATACTGTGCTTTTGTATCACTTTTCACTTCATGCTGCCATTC